>Ga0181529_10000920_pt1 | contig 40683 bp, 30 predicted proteins | sample PEATcosm2014_Bin_36_FD_119763 | JGI IMG/M metagenome (GOLD analysis project Ga0181529, IMG submission 119763) | Peatland microbial communities from MTU Mesocosm Facility, Houghton, MI, USA - PEATcosm2014_Bin10_30_metaG | ecosystem: Environmental > Terrestrial > Soil > Wetlands > Peat | place... | reverse complement strand
CGGGCTGTTCTGCGTGAAGGTGGAATCGAAGGTGAAGATACCCGTCATGGAAGTCGGCGAGTTGTAGTTGTTCAAGACCACGTTGAATTGAGAGCCCACCTTAAAGCTGTGCTTGTTGACCAGTTTCGAGAGGGTAGCCTGTACGGCGTGCGTGCCGGTGAGGGTGTAACTGCTGGTGGTTCGCGTGGTGCCGCCGCCGGCCAGGCCGGTGTAGTTGGTCACGTTAATCTGCGGGAAAGCCGCGGCCGGCAACTGCGAGACCAGGGATGACGGGAAGCCCAATTGCGTGGGATCGAAACCCATGGCATAGAGTTCCACCGCGAAGTTGTGCCGCTCATACCCGTAGCGGAAATCCAAAACGGTGGTGGGGTTGAGGGTGGCCGTGTAGTTAACCGAACCGCCGTTGTTTGTGCGGTAGTGCAGGTAGAGGGGCGATGCGGCCGGATTGGAGAATCCGTAAGTCGGTTCGATCTGGTGCCGGTTGCCGCGGAAATAGCTGAACGACATGCGATTCTTGTCGTTGATGTTTTCATCCACGGTAGTCGAGAACACGTCGTACATGTCCTGCACCACGCTGCTGCCGTAGAAGAAGTTATTCAGATGGTCGATGGTGCCCGCCTGATTGGCAGTCGGGTAGTAGCTCATGATCTTGGCGCCCACCGGGTTGATGCGGCTGGCCGGGATGATATTGCCGGCGAAGGGCTGGCGGGTGTAGACGCCGGACGAAGTCTGGGTGGTGGTGAGCGGGTCGTAAATCGTGATGGGATTGCCGCCCGAGGTGGTGGCGGAGAAGTTGCCGGCCTGCTGCGCCGGGGTGGGCACGGAAGCGGTGTACGGTTGCGGCAGAACGTCTTTGATGCGTTCCCAGGAGAACATGAAGAACGTCTTGTTCTTGCCGTTATACAGTTTGGGAATGTAGACCGGCCCGTCGATTTCCGCGCCCGGCTGGTTCCAGTGATATGCCGGCCGCGCCACGCCGCTGGCATTGTTCTCCCAGCGGTTGGCGATGAAAATGTTATTGCGGTTGTACTCGTAGGCGGCGCCGTGAATCTGGTTGCTGCCGCTCTTCAGATTGACGTTGATGGTGCCCCCTCCGGTGTGTCCGTACTCCGAATCGTAGGAGTTGGTTTGCACACTCACTTCGCGTACCGCATCGGGCGGTGGGACATAAGTGAGGCTGACGGCATTGCCGCCTTCGTTGGCCGTATCGGGCAGGCCATTGATGGTGAAATTGTTCCGGTTGGTCAGGCCCCCGTTGATCTGCATGCCGTCCATGCCGCCGTTATCGAAGGGGCGGATGGAGTTGAGGGAATCGACCGGTCCGAAGTAGACGCCGGCGGTGTACGTCGAGGTGAGGAAGGAATTGCGTCCTTCCATGGGCAGCTCGGCGACCGCCTGCTGGCTGACTACCTGTTCGCGCGACGCGGTTGCGGTTTCGAGCAGGGCCGCCTGGGCGACAACTTCCACCGACTCGGTCATGCCGCCGATCTGCAGTTGGACATCGTCCTGCACGCGTTCGGTCATGCGTACCTGGAGGTGCGTGTGTTCCGCCCGCTTGAATCCCTTCTGGGTGACCACGACACTATAGGTGCCTGGCGGAAGAAGCTGTACAACATAGATGCCCGATTCATTGGTCGTGGTGGGATAGACCACATTGGTATCCATACTCTTAACCTGGACCTGGGCTCCTACAACGGCCGCACCTTGCGGGTCGGCGACCCTGCCGGTGATGGTGCCGCGAGTTTCCTGCCCGTTGGCAAGGAAGGCACTCAGGAAGAGAACTGGAAGGATACGCAGAATACTCCGCGTACCCGGGAACTGCGCGCCTACATGGTTTTTGAATTGCGTTCGCATCGTGGAACTCCTCTAATGCTCCTGGTCGTAACGCCGGTTCGAACGAGGCTTACGGTCTGACTGGGCCGCTGCCCACTACTCCTTACCCAGCCGCCGCCCGCGTATCGGACCCTATCTGCCGCATACACTGGCTGGTATGGCTGGTGCTCCAAAGCGACTAAAACGCCGTTGTCACAGCGCTCGATTCGGATCGAGTATACACCACCTATATCCATGCTGTCGACAGTTTTTTTCCCGCGTATTACGGTATACTGCACCTATGCCAAAATCCGTGGTGCGCGGGCGCCGCAAGGGCACCGTCTCCATGGGGGCCGGGGAGTGCCGACGTACGGTGAGAGATTGGCGCGAGCGAGTTTGCGGCCGATGAGACTCCAGCCCCCAGAGCCGGCACGCGCTGAGATTCCCTTCATCGCCCGGTACAAATGGTTGGTGGTGGGGATGCTGTGGCTGGTCTGCTTTTTCAACTATGCCGACCGGCAGTCCATCTTCTCGGTCTTCCCGCTTCTGAAATCGGAACTGGGCTTGAGCGACGCGCAATTGGGTATCGTAGGCGCATCCTTCATGTGGGTTTATGCGCTCATCGGCCCGCTCGCCGGATTGCTGGGCGACCGTTTTTCCCGCAAGCGGCTGATTCTGGGCGCGCTGGTATTCTGGTCGCTGGTGACGGCGGCTACGGCTGTCTGCCACGGCTTCTGGCAACTCACCATCTGTAGAGCCTTGGGCGGACTGGGCGAGGCGTTCTATTTCCCGGCGGCCATGTCGTTGATCGGCGACTACCATGCTCCGGCTACGCGCTCGCGCGCCATGTCGCTGCATCAATCCGGCGTGTACGCGGGCACCATCGGGGGCGGAGTATGTTCCGGGTGGATCGCGCAAAGTCACGGCTGGCGGCCGGTGTTCGTGTGGTTCGGCATGGCCGGAATCGCGCTCGGCCTGCTTCTGTGGGGCTTGCTGCGCGAGCCGGTCCGCGGCCTGGCCGAGGTCAAGACGGCATCCCCGGAACCGCAGCCGCGGCGGAGCGCCATCTTGCCCGTCGCGCTGCTGATTGCGGCTTTCATCGGCGCCAATTTTGTGGCCATGGTGTTCCTCACCTGGATGCCCTCCTATTTGTATCGGACGTTCCACATGAATCTATCGATGGCCGGGTGGAACGCCACGGCGTACCTGCAGATCGCCTCGGTACTGGGAGTGCTGACGGGCGGAGTGGCGGCCGATTGGCTGGGCCGGCGCTGGCGCGGCGCGCGTGCGCTGACGCAATCCATCGGCCTCCTGTGCGGCGTGCCCTTCCTGTTTCTCACCGGCAGAACGCTCTCAGTGCCCGTGCTGGTGACGGCGATGGCTTGTTTCGGGTACTTCAAGGGGCTCTACGATGCCAACATTTTCGCGGCGCTCTACGATGTGGTGCGGGTGGAAGTGCGCGCCGGAGCCGCCGGGCTGATGAACTCGCTGGGATGGTTGGGAGGCGGCTTCGCCCCGGTGCTGGTAGCGGCCGCCTCCGGCCGTTACGGGATGAGCGCCTGTTTGAGCGCCACGTCGGTGGTGTATCTGGCGTGTGCGTGTTTGTTGGCGGGGGCTTGGTGGTTACAACAGGACCGCCAGCGCCAGAAGGCGTGAGAGAATTCCGCGCACGAATCGACACGGGCATCGCGCGCCCGCTCAGAAGCAGCTTCCCGGCCTGCCGCTCGACCCGGATTGGACGATCGTCACCGATTCCGGCGTAAACCTTGCGCGATGAATGAATTGTCGGGTTCGCCTAGAGTTGCTTTCCAGCGGCAAAGGTTCGAAACCCGGGCTCCGGACTCCAGGCGGCCGATAATAACATGGACTCCGGACTTCATTGCGTCCCTTTTGACGTATGCACATAATATATGTACACTACAAATGTGGGCTTCGAATGGGAGGGGGAGAGCCAAGCTGGGATCGACATTCGCAAGCACGGTGTCCGGATGCCGAGGCGATTCCGATCTTTGACGATCCTTACGCCATAACGATCGCGGATGAGGAATCCGATCCGGACGAGCAGCGATTTGTCACGCTCGGCATGGGTGCGGCGGGTCGTTTGCCGGCGGTTGTCTACACTTCTACACATGGCGTGGCGAGAACATTCGGATTATTTCCGTTCGTCCGGCCGAAGCCCACGAGCGCGGGGAGTACGAGGCGGAACGATGAAAGATCGATACGATTTCAGCAAGGGTAAGCGGGGCAGAGTTCTTCTGCCGGAACCTGAGCCCGAGGGTAAGACCCGTATCACGATTCGGCTCGACCAGGATATCGTCGATCGGTTCTTTCGAATGGCGGAAGAATCCGGCGGCGCGACCGGGTATCAGACGCTCATCAATGCGGCCCTTCGGGAATACCTCGACGGAAGGGCGCCGAGATTCGAGGACACGCTGCGGCGCATCATTCGTGAGGAACTGAAATCGAGCGCGGCTTGATTCGGGCCGATGATGGCGTGGGGGGGGATTGCTTTATCAATGCCGATCTACGTCACTTTCACGCTGCGCCCGCGTCTCCGCAACAACGAAAATCGTCAAAAGTATAGTCGCATCTGATTGGCGCGCATGGTCTCGCTACTCACCCGATTCGAAAAAACGACCGTCCGACTGCTCTCGACCAGGGTCTTCATCTGCTCCAAACTCATCTCTTCCGGGTCCTCCATCTGAATCGTCATTCACCCGAAGCATGCCTGATTCCGTCGCCCTGTTCATGCTCATCTTGTGGTGGAATCAAATCCGCCGCTCAGGCTCATGGTGTATCGGAAACGAACTCGGTTTTGAGGCTCATCCTGTATTGGACAATTCTGTTGGTTGGGCACAACTGTAGGATTCGATGTACACTCCAGGTGGGAGGAAATGTCATAAACCATGGATAATGTTGGCGCGAAACTGGGAATTGTTCTCGTATTTATACTAGGCGCGTCGGCAGTGCTATCCGCGCAGGTTCGCATTGGTCAGATCGCCCCCAGACTTGAGTTTGCGGGATTGGTCCAGGGAGAACTCGGTGACGGAGGGCCTCGGAAGGCGCGGTTGGTGGAGTTCTGGGCGACTACGTGCGTTTACTGTGTGAAGAATATCCCACATCTGAATGAACTCGCGGCCGCATTCGAACAGCGCGGCGTCGATTTCATATCTGTCACCGCGGAGGAACGTTCAACCGTTGAACGTTTTCTCCGCAGCCACCCTATCCGAGGAGTGGTGGCGTTGGACGATCCCAAGGGACGGATGTTCCAGGCGTACGGTGCTGGCCTTCCGACTACGGCTTTGATTGATCGCGCCGGGAGGGTTGTCCGCGTCGTGGATCCGAGTCAGATCACGGCCACTGTTCTCGACGACTTGGTATCGGACCGGCCGGTACAATTGCCGGCGGCCGGTATGACTCTGGCAATGAATGGCGCACCGATGGGCACGAGCGAACAGATCAGGAAAGCCGATGCCCCTTCGCCCGACGGCTGGATTTCGACAACGGTCAAGATGTCAATTGCGCCATCCACCGAGCGTCCCGAGGAATCAAATCGATTCTTCGTGGAATGCCAAATGAGCACCTATCCGTGGTTTTCAGCTTCCACTATCGACGGAAAGTCCACCTGCAATCACATTAGGGCCGAGGGGGCAACCCTGCCTGACCTTCTTTCCTTTGCATACGACTTGTCGGAGTACCAGGTTCAGGTTTCCAAGTATTTCCAAGGCGGCAAGTACGCAGTGGAGGGATGGGTTCCGGTGGAGTATGGGAAACTGATGAAGCCCATGCTGCGGCTCGGCCTCGAGGCTGCCATCGGGTACAGTCCCCGGGTGGAGAAGCGGCGGCTTGATGTGTTGGTACTGAAGGGGCTACCGGGGCGTTTGCGCGTTTCGAACGCGGACCAAGCAACGGACACATGCACGTTTAAGAAAGACTCGCGAGGTTGCGACGGTCGGGATCTGGCTGCCCTGCGCAGCCAGATTGAGGACGTTGTGGGGAGGAGAGTTGTGGTCGATGACGCGCTTCCGGGCAAATTTGCGTGGGAGGTTCACTGGGACCCCAGCAAGGCGGGCACGTTCCAGTCCGCTCTCCGCGACCAACTTGGATTGGATCTACGTGCCGAGCAGCGGTGGCTCGAATTCCTCACAATAGAACCCCGCGACCAGTGAGCGTGCATAGTCCGCAGAGAGGTCTGTCCCAGGAGCAACAGCGTACTTCGGTGGTTCGTGCCTCTCGTTGGGGGCCCCGACTTGTGGCCAATAATTGGCGATTGTCTTTGGGGGGTGTCAACGCGGTTCCCCTAAGAGGGATTGGGAAGTAGCTGTCCGAATGGATGCAGAATCACGGATCCGCCTATCACACTGCGATCTTCGCGTCGGTTTCTTCCATGTGTTTCGAAAGCTCCTGCACGGACTTCGTGATCTCCGTGAGCCCTCCGGCGGTCGCAAGGGTTCCAACGTACTGCACGAATCCCGACGACTCGGAAAAATTTCCCGGCTGTGACCATCGTCTAAATGGTCTACGCGCGTCGATATGGAGTTGTTTGTCCTTGAGGAGCGGGTTCAAACCGGTGATTTTCAAGATGAGGCGCTTCGTTGCAAATCGCCGGTCTGAAACCAGAAGACCGCGGTTTTGCTGAACGAAACGAGTTCTCGGACGGGTTCAAACCGATTCTCCGCTTGATCGGCCTGGGCTATGTTTTGGTCGATCTTGGCCTGTTCCCGATTCGGAGTTTCGTCAGATTCCCAAGTTCTCTCTCGACCGCAACCCGCGCCTGTTCCAGGGAGCGGCGTCTCATGGCCCTTGCGGCCTTGCCATGTTCGGCGATGCGGTCGAAGTGTGCGATTGCCCATGAGTGGAAGCGCTCCGGAATCGTTATCGTCCACGCCGGTTCGATTAAACGCTGATTTGTCGGGCAGTTGCCGCCAGAGCCACCCGAAACGGTAACTTGAATACGTTCGGAATGTCGCAGACCCCCAGCAACCAAACCTCCTGCCTGGTTTCACGGATTCTCAAGTGCGCACCAAACTCCCATCAGCCACCAAGGCACTGGGCCCGCGGCTCGTCGGCACGGAATTCGCCGGGCGCCCGGAGCCACCCACCTCGCGCTCCGGTGTCCAACGGTCGCATATGTTCGGCGGCTGGGCTCCGGTTCACCAGGAGCGTCGTCCGCAAAGCTTGGCCAGGGTATGGCCGCATCACCCTACACGTCCGCCATCGACCCGGCCTTCACCATGCCCAGCAGCTTATCGTCGAATTCGAAGCCCGCCGTGCGCGGCTTATGATTGCGCACGTACCAGCGGTAGGTTTCCTTCAGCCCTACCTCGAACGGCGTCAGCTTCATCTTGAGCATGCGCGTCACCTTGCCGATGTTCATGGTGATGGGCGTGAGGTCGTAGTATTCGCCGAAGTAGAAGGGCTCGCTCATGGCGTTCCCTCCGTTCTGCTGAATGATGTCGCGGGGGATGCGCGCCAGCGACGGCTCCACGTTGGCCACCTTGGCCAACTTCTCCACGAGTTCCACTTGCGTCAAAGGCTTGGGATCGCCGACGTTGAACGCCTCGCCGACGGCCCGCGGTTCGGTCATGGCCTTGCGCATCGCCAGCACCAGGTCGTTGACATAGGCGAACTGCATCAAACGGTGGCCATCGCCGGGGATGATGATGGGACGCCCCGCGCGCAGGCGGTCCCAGAAGAATTGCTCGCGGTAGTAGTTGGTATTGGCCCCATAGACGAAGGGCGGGCGGAAAGTCACCACAGGGAGGCCGCGCTGCGAATGCATGCGGAACAGCAGCCGCTCGGTGGTGGCTTTGTGGCGAATGTACGGGTCGGGATGGTAATCCGGCGCCAGCGGGTCGCTTTCTTTGTGGTTCAGGCCGTCGCCATAACTGGCCACGCTCGAAAGGAAAATGTAGCGGCTGAGCCGTTCGCCGCAGGCGTGGACGGTCGCCTCCACCTGCGCCGCGGTGGTGCCGCGTTCGAAGTCGTAGACGTTGTCGAACACTACTTCGAAGCGGCGGCCGGAGAGGGCTTCGCGCAATGCCGCGCCGTCGTTGCGGTCGGCCATGATGTTCTCCACGCGCCGGCCGAAATCGTGCTTCGGCTTGCGATGCAGAACGGCGACGTCGTGGCCCTCCTTCACCAGCTCGTCCACCAGCAGACGGCCGATGAATAGGGTCCCCCCGATTACCAATACCTTCATATGCTCTCAGAAAAGAAAAGACGCTCCGGCCCGCCGCTTCCGTGGCCGAGCCGGGCGTACTTCACAAGATACAGCGGTTAATCGTAATATTCCAGGCCTAAATGCGTGATGAGGTCTTCGCCCCGCATCCAGCGCAGCGTGTTTTTCAGCTTCATGAGCTGGATGAACACGTCGTGCTCGGGGTAGAGCTCGGGCGCATGCATGGGAGCCTTGAAATAGAACGAGAGCCATTCCTGGATTCCGCGCATGCCGGCGCGCTGCGCCAGGTCCATGAACAGCACGAGGTCGAGCACCAGCGGGGCGGCCAGAATGGAGTCGCGGCAGAGGAAGTTGATTTTGATCTGCATGGGGTAGCCCAGCCACCCGAAGATGTCGATATTGTCCCAGCCTTCCTTGGCATCGCCGCGCGGCGGGTAATATTCGATGCGCACCTTATGGTAGATGTCCTTGTACAGGTCGGGATAGAGCTTGTCCTGCAGGATGTATTCGAGCGCCGACGATTTGGAGACTTCCTTGGAGCGGAACGACCCGGGGTCGTCCAGAACTTCGCCATCGCGATTGCCCAGGATATTGGTGGAAAACCACCCGCTGACGCCGAGTAGCCGCGACTTCAGACCGGGTGCCAGCAGGGTCTTCATGAACGTCTGGCCGCTCTTATAGTCCTTGCCGCATATGGGCAGGTTCTGGATTTTTGCCAGTTCCAGCAGTGCCGGCATGTCGGTGGTCATGTGCGGCGCGCCGTTGGCGTAGGGCACTCCGGATTTGAGCGCGGCGTAGGCGTAGATCTGGCTGGGGGAGATTTCGGGATCGTTGTTCCGCAGTCCTTCTTCGAAGGTCTTGAGGGTGTCGTGGACGGGGGCGGGCTGGTGGAAGACCTCGGTGCTGCCGCACCAGATCATGACTGTGCGGGTGACGCCGGTGCGCTTCTGGAACTGGCGGATATCGTCCATCACGCGCTCGGCGTAATCCATTTTGGTGCCGCCGCTCATGACGTTCGGTCCATTGATACGTTTGACGAAGTTCTGGTCGAAGACCGCCTTCATCGGCTTCACCGCGGTGAGCGGCGCTTTCAGTTGCTCCAGAAGGGACGGTTCCAACACCCCAGCCTTGACTGCGGCCTCGTAGGCGTTGTCTTCGAAGATGTCCCAACAGGCAATCTCCAGATCTTCCATTTTCGCCAGGGGGACGAAATCCTTGATGGCGGGGCTACGCCCTTCGGTTCGTTTTCCCAGACGAACGGTTCCCAGTTGGGTCAACGACCCGATGGGTTTCCCTAGTCCTCGCTTGATGGCTTCCAGCCCGGCGATGAACGTCGTCGTTACCGCGCCCATGCCGGGAATTAAAACTCCCAGCTTGCCTTCGGCGGGCGCGATTTGGACGTTGTCTTGATTGGGCAAAATCAGTCTCCTTTAGGTCGAAATGCTATAATACCAACTCCATGCGAGACCGTGCGACGGCTACCCTCACGACGATTGTCGTTGACGATGAGCAGCTCGCCTGCGACGAACTTTCGTACCTGCTGCGGGATTTCCCGGAAGTGGAAGTAATTGCAACAGGTTCCAACGGCTTGCAGGCGCTCGAACTGATTCGAAAAGTGGAACCGGACATCGTGTTTTTAGATGTTCACATGCCGGGTCTGGACGGCATGGGATTGGTGCGGCGGCTGCGCGCGGACGACGCCGAGCTGCCGTACTTCATCTTCGTCACCGCCTACGATCAGTACGCCGTGGAGGCGTTTCGACTGGAGGCGCTGGACTACCTGCTCAAGCCGGTGGATAAGCTGCGGCTGGCGGAGACCATCGAGCGGGCGAGAAGGGCCATCCAGGAGAAGAAGGCGCCGGAAGAGACCGCCGCTCCCAGGAATGGCGGACCGGGAAGCTCACCCACGCCGCGAAATCAATTGCTGGTGCGCGCCAACAGCCGGCAGTTCATCGTGCATGCCAACGAGGTGATCTACGCAACCATCGACGACGGCCTGATCACCCTCGTGACCACCAATCTGGAAGGCCACTCCAACTACCGGACTATCGAGGACCTGCAGGCCAATTTGGACCCCGAGCGTTTCTGGCGCGTTCACCGGTCATACCTGGTGAATGTCAACCATATTAAGGAAGTGGTGCCGTGGTTCAAGTCGAGCTACCAGCTCCGCATGGACGACCGCAAGCATACCGAAATCCCCGTCAGCCGGGTGCAGACTAAGCGGCTGAGGGAACTTTTCAAGCTGTGAATTCGCTGCAAAGAATGGACAGTTAGCGGCTACCCCGCCCGTAGATCGGTTTATTACAAACCGTCATCTGTCTGGCGAACAATTCACGAAAACTAGATGCCGGCTCAGGAATTCCCCCTATATTCCAAGCGCCAGCGCGTCCAGCGGCACTCTCCGCACCACCTATCTATCTGAGGTGAATAGTCTTACCGTTGCCGAGCCAGCCCGGTACGGCTCGCGGAGACAATCTTACAAAAGAGTGTGGCTTTTTAATATAAAACCCACGCTCGTTCGCCGATATAAATTCCGTAGGGCTTCCAGGTTGAATCCAAAGGTATCGAAATTCACAAATTATGAATTTGCCGGTGGCGGCCGGCTTCCTGGCCGCACGGTAGGTCGGCCCCGGTGGTTCCGCAGCGAGACGGCGCTGCGGTGGATGGAAGGACCATCCCTGCCTGTTAGCGCTCTGCGGCATGCGGACCGGCGCGTGGATTTCGACGTGGACCGCCGATTGTGAACATCTCCGCCGTTGTGCGGTTGGGCGGGCATGGAGCAATCCATCACCCGCCGAAGGGACTACGCATTCATGAAGGGACATCTCATTTTGCGAGGACCCGACCGAGAGGAATGGAAACAATGAAGAACTGGAAAATTGGAACGCGGATTGTAGCCGGTTTCGCCGCGGTGATTGCAATTGCCATGGCGCTCGGCTTTTTCGCTTACGAGAACGTTGGAATCATCGAAAAGAGCTCGACCCAAATCGCGACGCAATCGCTCCCTGGCATTTATCTGGTCGGTCAAATACAGAATGGCATTCGGCAGGAGTTTACCCTGGTTCTGCGGTACATCATTTCCACCGACAAGGACGAGATGGAGCGACTGGCGGCCCAGATCAACGAATTGCGCACTCATAATCGTGGGGTTCGGGAACAGTACCAGAAGCTGCTTTCCACCGACAAGGAGCGGGCGCTCTTCGACGCCCTGATGGCCGTTCGCACCGACTACATGACGGTGTGCGACGAGGCGTTGAAAGTCGCCAAGGCTGGAACGCCGGAGGCCAAGAGGCAGGCGATGGCGGAGATCGATCAAAAGGTCGAACCGCTCGAAACGCAATATTTGGAAGCTGCGGGGAATATTGTCTCGGCCAGTAAGTCGGCGGCGGACGAGGGCTCGCAGAAGGTTCAGGGCGCGGTGAACAGCGCCCGCGTCGGCGTACAGACCGGCATCGCCCTGGCGCTGATCATTGCGGTTTGCATATCCTACCTGGTTGTGCGGCGAATCACGCGCCCGCTGGGAACGGCCGTAGGGTTGGTGAACCAGGTGGCGCAAGGGGACCTCACACACACGGTGGAAGTGACGTCCACGGACGAACTCGGCCAGATGCTCGGCGCCCTGAACGCCATGGTGGATAACTTGAAGTCCGCCGCCCATGTGGCCGTCAAAATTTCAGAGGGCGATTTGACCGTACAGTCCAAGGTGCTCTCGGAAAAGGACGCCCTCGGCCATGCACTCACCAAGATGCTGGATAACCTCCGCAAGACGGTGTCGGCAGTCGCGGTTTCGGCAGGCAACGTGGCCGGAGGAAGCGAAGAGATGAGCGCCACGGCACAGCAGCTTTCGCAAGGAGCCGCCGAACAGGCAGCCGCCGCCGAGCAGAGCACTTCCTCCATGGAAGAGATGGTGTCGAGCATTCAGCAGAACGCCGACAACGCCCGGCAGACGGACAAAATCGCATCCAAAGCCGCCGAGGACGCGCGCTCCAGTGGAGATGCGGTCGTGCGCACGGTAGGCGCCATGAAACAGGTGGCCGAGAAGATCGGCATCATCGAGGAAATCGCGCGCAAAACCGACTTGCTGGCGTTGAACGCCGCCGTGGAAGCGGCCCGGGCGGGAGAACACGGCAAGGGCTTCGCGGTAGTCGCGTCGGAAGTGCGGAAACTCGCCGAACACAGCCAGACGGCCGCCGCCGAGATCAGCAACCTGTCCACGGATGGCGTGCAGATCGCGGAAGGAGCCGGCCAACTGCTGGCGAAACTGGTGCCGGAGATTCAGCGAACCGCCGAACTGGTGCGCGAAATTGCGGCGGCCAGCGCGGAACAGAGCACCGGCGCGGGTCAAGTGAACAAGGCCATTCAGCAACTCGATCAGGTGATCCAGCAAAATTCCGCGGCGTCGGAAGAAATGGCATCGACGGCCGAAGAGTTGTCCGCGCAGGCGGAAATCCTGCAATCCACCATCGGCTTCTTCAGTACGGAAGAGGAACAACGCGTTCCCGCGGCGCAGGCGAGAAAGGGCATTCCCACCCGCCCGGCCGTGCCTGCAACCAAGAACTCGCCGCGCTTGATGGCGCCGCGCCGGGCCATCAAAGCCACGGGAACGAGCATCGATCTGGACATCCATAACGGCGGCGCGGACTCGCGCGACCGGGACTTCACCACTTACGAGTCGTAGACCGGGAGGCACCGACAATCATGATTACCGAAACTCGTCAATACATGACGTTCAAACTCGGTGACGAGTTATTCGCCATCGACGTCGCCCAGGTTCGCGAGGTACTGGAAATATCGAGAATCACCAAGGTGCCGACCGCGCCCGGGTACATGCGGGGCGTGGCCAACGTGCGCGGCCAGGCGACCCCGGTAGTGGATCTCCGCCTGCGCTTCGGATTGCCGCCCGGAACCGATACCGTGCATACGCGAATTATCGTGATGGAACTCGAGTTGGATGGCGAGGCAGCGGTGCTGGGCGGGATCGCCGATAGCGTACACGAAGTTATCGAGCTGGACCCGGGGAACGTCGATCCGCCGCCGCGCATTGCCATGCGGTGGCGGACCGAGTTCATCCAAGGTATGGGGAAACGGGGTGAGGACTTCATCATCATCCTGGACGTGAACGCGGTCTTCTCAACGGAGGAACTGGCGCTGGTGAGGGAGATCGCCAACCCGATGGAAGAGTCCTTAGTCTAAGCTGACGTTGCCGCAGGCCCTGGCACCCAAAACGGCGGCCAGGGAACTTTCCTTATAAAACGTACGACCATCTGTCGATGTTAATTGCGTAGCACCCGTTGTGCTGAACGCAATGATGCCGAATTCTATACTTTACGAACTCGCATGCGGTGGATGGCCTCCCGGTCGGGCCGTCCGTGGGCACCGGCGGATTCACAACTCAATCCAACCGAAGGGAGAACGCCGTGCAGATCGTTAAAGACCAATCCGGCCGTGTCCTGAAGCTGACGGGTGCGCTGGGGATCGGGGAGGCCGAGGAGCTTCGAAATGCACTCCGCGATTTCGTCGGCGAAGCCTCGGCGCCAATCGTCGATCTGGCGGAGGTGGATGCCTGCGATACCGCGGCGCTTCAACTGCTGTATTCCGCTCGCAAGACCGCGGACCGCTCGGGGAAGCAATTCGAGTTTGTGGGAGCATCCGCGGCGATTCGGGATATCGGCGCAACGCTCGGGTTGACGTTGACCGAAGCGCCGGATGACGCTGTGGGCGCCAACCGGGCTGAACGAGGCGGCGAAGATGGCGTATAACCCGGTTGAGACATTTCGGCAGGAAGCCGAGGAACTCCTCGCTGAAATCGAGCAATCCGCGCTATTGCTGGGCAGCGGAGAGCCGACTGAGGAGACGGTCCACCAGCTCTTCCGCGCATTCCACACCATTAAGGGTTCCGGCGCGATGTGCGGCTTGGATACCGTGGCAGGATTTACGCACCACGTCGAGAGCCTTCTGGACCGGGTGCGCGACGGTGCGGTACCGGTGTCGCCGGCGCTGGCCGACCTGGTGCTGAAGGGACGGGACCAGATCAAGATTTTGCTGGGCGCCGAACTAGGTGGCCCGGCGGCGCCTCCAGGATCGAGCGAGATTCTGATCGCCGCCATCGAACGGTTCGGCAACGCAGGCCGGCCGGCCGAGGAGAAAGCCGCCACCGTGCAGGAGCGGCCTTTCGAAGAACCCAACGGAGACGCGGAACGTGCGTGGTCGATCGGGTTCCGTCCAAATCCGGCACTGCTCACCTGTGGCGGCAACCCCGCCGCGCTCTTGAAGGAGCTTCGATCGCTGGGCCGTTGCGAAGTTACCGTGCACACCGAGGAAGTGCCTTCGCTCGACGCCATCCAGCCGGACCTCTGTTATCTCTGGTGGAGCATTACGCTCTATAGCGCCTGTGGCGAGAACGCCATTCGGGACGTCTTCATTTTCGTCGAGGACGACAGCCAGCTCGAGATCGTGCCGATCGATAGCGCAGCGGCGCAGGATCGGCCCGGCGAACCTGTTGCCAGTGGTCCCAGCGCAGGCGATGGGCGCGCACCCAGTACCTTGCCGGCGGCTGTAGCGGCACCGCAGAAGGCGCTGGCAAAAGAGTCCACCGTGCGAGTACCTTCCAACCGGCTGGACCGTCTGGTGAACCTGGTCGGCGAACTGGTGATGAATCAATCCCGTCTGGCCCAGGCTGCGGCACAAAGCGGAAACCCGGAATTCGTCAATCCGGTTCAGGAGTTGGAACGGCTGGTGGCGGAACTGCGCGATAACGTGCTCGGAATCCGCATGCTGCCGATCGGCACTCTGTTCGGCCGGTTCCCGCGCCTGATACACGACCTCTCGGCCGAATTGGGAAAAGAGGTCGATCTGGTCACCGAAGGCGGCGAAACCGAACTGGACAAGAGCATTCTGGACCAGCTTGGCGAGCCGCTGGTGCATTGTCTGCGCAACTGCCTGGACCATGGGGTGGAGCCTCCAGACGAACGCGTGAGCAAAGGGAAGCCGCGCCGCGGAACGATCCGCCTCTCCGCCGTACATACCGGTTCCGATGTGGTGGTGGGCATTGCCGACGACGGACGCGGAATCGACCGGGAGGCGGTGCGGGCCCGTGCGGTGGAGAAGCAACTCATCGCGCCCGATGCGAACCCCACCGATAGAGAGATCTTCAACCTCATCCTGATGCCCGGCTTTTCGACCGCGAAGCAGGTGACGAGCGTGTCGGGCCGCGGAGTGGGGATGGACGTCCTCAAGCGCCAGATCGATGCGTTGCGCGGGTCGCTGTCGTTGACCAGCGCGGCCGGCAAGGGCACGCGGGTTTCGATCACGCTGCCGTTGACGCTGGCCATTATCGAAGGCCTGCTGGTGCAGATTGGCGGCGACCAGTTCATCGTTCCGATGGCTGAGGTCACCGAGAACGTGGAGTTGTTGAGCGCGCAAAGAGCGCGTAACAACGGGCGCAACGTGATCGCGGTACGCGGGGAACTGGTTCCGTATATCGACCTGCGGCGAACCTTCGAGATTGCGAGCGACGCCCCGCCCATCGAGAAAGTAGTGCTTGTGCGGCATGAGGACCAGCGCGTGGGCCTGGTGGTGGACCGGGTGCTAGGGACGCACCAGACGGTCATTCAATCGCTTGGCAAGTTTTTCAAGAACATCGATGTGGTTTCGGGCGCAACCATCATGGGCGATGGAGGCGTCGCGCTGATCATGGATACTTCCGCCGTTGTGCGGCATGCCGATCGCGAGGCCCGGAAGCGGCCAGCGACTAACTGGGCGGGCGTGGAGCAACCCATCGCCTGCTAAAGGGAAGTCTCACTTTTCGAAGACCCTACGGGGAGGAATGAAGACAATGAAGAACTGGAAAATTGGAACGCGGATTGTGGCCGGTTTCGCCGCGGTGATTGTGGTCGCCATGGCGCTCGGCTTCTTTGCCTATGGAAACGTAGGACTCATCGAAAAGAGCTCGACCGAAATCTCGGTGAAATCGCTTCCCGGCGTGTATCTCGTCGGTCAGGTGCAGAACGGGATTCGACAGGAGTTCACCCTGGTTCTGCGGTACATCATTTCCACCGACAAGGTGGAAATGGAACGTCTGGCGGCCCAGATCAACGAATTGCGCACTCACAATAAGGCGGTGCGGGAACAGTACCAGAAGCTGCTTTCGACCGACAAGGAGCGGGCGCTGTTCGACGCAATGGTGGCCGTTCGCACCGAATACATGGCGGTGTGCGACGAGGCGTTGAAAGTCGCCAAGGTTGGAACGCCCGAGGCCAAGAGGCAGGCGATGGTACAGATCAATGAAAAGGTCGAACCACTCGAAACCCAATACCTGGAAGCCGCGGGAAATATCGTCTCCGCCAGTAAATCGGCGGCGGACGAAGACTCGCAGAAGGTTCAGGGTTCCGTGAACAGCGCCCGGGCCGGTGTTCTGGCCGGCATCGCCCTGGCCCTGATCATCGCAGTCTGCATTTCCTTTTTGGTCGTGCGGAGCATCACGCGCCCGCTGGGAACGGCCGTCGAACTGGTGAACCACGTGGCGAAAGGGGACCTCACACGCACGGTGGCAGTTACGTCCAGGGACGAACTGGGCATGATGCTCACGGCGATGAACGAGATGTTGGAAAACCTCCGCAAGACCGTGTCGGCGGTTACGGTTTCGGCCGGCAACGTGGGAGGCGGAAGCGAAGAAATGAGCTCCACGGCACAGCAACTATCTCAAGGCGCCACGGAGCAGGCGGCGTCGGCCGAGGAGACCACCTCAGCCATGGAAGAGATGGCGTCGAGTATTCAACAGAACGCCGACAACGCCCGGCAGACGGACAAAATCGCGTCCAAAGCCGCCGAGGACGCACGCTCCAGCGGCGACGCAGTCGTGCGTACCGTGAACGCCATGAAACAAGTGGCCGAGAAGATCGGCATCATCGAGGAGATCGCGCGCAAGACCGACTTGCTGGCGTTGAACGCCGCCGTGGAAGCGGCACGGGCGGGAGAACATGGCAAGGGCTTCGCGGTGGTGGCATCGGAGGTGCGGAAGCTCGCCGAGCGCAGCCAGACGGCGGCCGCCGAGATCAGCGGCCTCTCGTCAGAAGGCGTGCAGATCGCGGAAGGAGCCGGCCAAATGCTGGCGAGACTGGTTCCGGACATTCACAAAACGGCCGAACTGGTGCGCGAAATTGCGGCCGCCAGCGCGGAACAGAGCACCGGCGCCGAACAGGTCAACAAAGCCATCCAGCAACTGGATTCGGTGATCCAGCAAAATTCCGCGGCGTCGGAAGAAATGGCATCGACGGCCGAAGAGTTGTCCGCCCAGGCGGAAATTCTGCAATCCACCATCGCGTTCTTCAAGACCGGCGAGGAACAACGCATTGCGGCTCCTCAGGCGCGAAAGGGCATTCCCACACGCCCGGCCGTGCCTGCCACCAGGACCGCCGCGCGCTCGACGCCGCCGCCGCAGATGCGCCGGGCCATCAAAGCCACTGGAGCGAGCATCGATCTGGACACCCATAACGGGGGCGCGGACTCGCGCGACCGGGACTTCACCACTTACGAGTCGTAGGCGGAGGCATTGACAATCATGGTTACCGAAACTCGTCAATACATGACGTTCAAACTGGGGGACGAGCTATTTGCCATCGACGTCGCCCAGGTTCGCGAAGTACTGGAAGTATCGCGGATCACCAAGGTGCCGACCGCGCCCGTATATATGCGAGGCGTCACTAACGTGCGCGGCCAGGCGACCCCGGTGGTGGATCTCCGCATGCGGTTCGGCTTGCCGCCGGGCGCCGATACGGTGAATACGCGGATCATCGTGATGGAGCTCGAACTGGACGGCGAGGCCGCGGTGCTGGGAGGGATCGCCGACAGTGTACACGAAGTGATCGAGCTGGACCCGGAGAACGTGGACCCGCCGCCGCGCATTGCGATGCGGTGGCGGACCGAGTTCATCCAGGGGATGGGAAAACGGGGTGAGGACTTCATCATCATCCTGGATGTGAACGCGGTCTTCTCAACGGAGGAACTGGCGCTGGTGAGGGAGATCGCCGATCCGCAGGAGGAGCCGGTACTGGCTCACTGAGTGCGCCGGCTAGCGCTCGCCCCGGCCGGGACCATTGAATGCAGGGGCAGTTTCAAGACTCCGCCCAACCGGGGCAATGGAATTTACAAATGACCCGAATCGACCAATGCGCACCGCCGGATCTCTCGAGCGAGCCTGCCGATCTTTCGCCGGCCGGCTTCGCCCGGCTTGCGCGTTTCATCACCAGCGAACTGGGCATCAGAATGCCCGAATCGAAGCTGACGATGGTGCAAAACCGGCTTCAGCGGCGTGTCCGCGAACTGGGGCTGGAGTCGGTGGATCACTATTCCGAGTACCTTTTCGCATCTTCAAACGGCGTTGAGCGGGAGCACTTCATCAACGCGATTACGACCAACAAGACCGATTTCTTTCGTGAGCCCGAGCACTTTTCTTACCTGGTAGACGTGGTGCTGCCGGAGCGGACCGGTGGCCGGCCCTGCGGCGGCATACGATTCAAGGTATGGTCCGCCGGGTGCTCTTCGGGCGAGGAGCCGTATACGCTGGCGATGGTACTGGAAGAATTTGCCAGCCGCCAGCCAGGCTTCGATTTCGCGATTCTGGCGACGGACATTTCGACGAAAGTACTGGAGTTCGCGCGCAATGGAATCTATCAGGAATCGCAGATCCTGCCCGTCCCGCCGGACTCCCGGAGGAAGTACCTGGTGCGCAGCCGGAACAAGGCCGACCGCCTTGTCCGCGTGGTGCCCAAGCTGAGGGACAAAGTCAGTTTTCACCAGTTGAACTTCATGGACGAAGATTATGCGGTCAAGACCGCATTCGACGCCGTCTTCTTCCGCAATGTGATGCTGTACTTCGACAGGGAGACGCAGGAAGCCGTGATCAACAAGCTCTGCCGGAGCCTGTCGCCGGGCGGCTACCTGTTTGTCAGCCATTCGGAAGCGCTTTCTGGACTGGACATTCCAGTGAAGCAGGTTAGAACTTCCATATACCGCAAACCGGCCTGACGCGAAGTCACTCGAGAGGGCTCTATGAGAACGTCTAAGAAGGTCGGAGTGCTGATCGTTGACGATTCCGCGTCGGTTCGCCAGGTTCTGAAAGAGATCCTCGAGTCGGATCCGGAGATTGAAGTCATGGGGGTGGCTTCGGATCCGTACATAGCCGTGGAGCGCATCAAGCATGAGATACCGGATGTCATCACACTGGATATCGAGATGCCGCGGATGGACGGGCTGACCTTCCTCGATAAGATCATGAGCCAGCATCCCATCCCGGTGGTGATCTGTTCGACTCTCGCCGGCGCAGGTTCCGATAGCTGTCTCGCGGCTCTCGAAAAGGGCGCGGTCGAGATCATTACCAAGCCCAAACTGGGCGCCCGGGAGTTCTTCGAAGAATCCCGTGTCCGCATATGCGACGTCGTGAAAGCGGCCGCGGGGGCCCGGTTGACGAAGAACCCAACCCGCCGGTTGGAGGTGGCTCCCAAGCTGACGGCGGACGCTGTCTTGCCGAAAGGGCCCACCAATGCGTTGATCCAGACGACCGAGAAAGTGGTTGTCGTCGGCGCTTCCACCGGAGGGACCGAAGCGTTGCGGGAGTTGCTCGAGGCCATGCCCCTCGATGCCCCCGGGATCGTAATCGTTCAGCACATGCCGGAGAAGTTCACCGCCCAATTTGCCGAGCGGCTGGACAAGCGGTGCCGCATCACGGTGAAGGAGGCGGAAGACCATGAGTCGGTGATTCGCGGCCAGGCTTTGATCGCACCCGGGAACCGCCATCTTCTGCTGAAGCGCAGCGGAGCGCGGTACTTCGTCGAGATCAAAGACGGACCGCTGGTCAGCCGGCACCGGCCTTCGGTGGACGTGCTATTCCGCTCGGCGGCGCGCTATGGCGGAAGGAACGTCGTGGGAGTCATCATGACCGGAATGGGCGACGACGGCGCCAAAGGGATGCTGGAGATGAAGCAGGCCGGGGCGTACAACATCGCCCAGGATGAAGCGAGCTGCGTGGTCTTCGGGATGCCGGCCGAGGCGGTGAAGTTGGGCGCGGTGGATCGCACCTTGCCGCTGGGCGCAATCTCATCGGAGGTGGTGCGCTTGTGCCATTGATACCCGGGGCTCGACTCGCAACCTGACTTGCCTATGACCGCAACGTGCACACAACCGGCCATCCTCGATCCGACGCGGCAGTGCGTGCGGGCATCGAGGAATTCGCCCGATTGGTTGACGGCACTGGCGGCGCAATGGCGTTCGGGACAGCGCACTCGCGAGGAGAGGAAGCTCCTGCTGCAGAAGTTGCAGCGCGGCCTTTCCGACATCAGCACTTCGACGGAGGGGCTGTTTCTGCTGGTGGGCGAGCGGCTCATGGGGCTGCAAGTCAGGGCCCGCGAAATCGCCGGCCGGACCTCCTCCATTTCCGATCTTCTGTCGAACGACGACGACTCCCCGGCGGTTCTCGAGGATCTTCTGACGGCCGCGCAGAGGGGCGCCCAGGCCAACCAGGTTGAGGTCCGGATCCGGGAAATACAGCAGAACGCAAAGTCGATTCACCATGCCATTGAAGCTCTCAGTCCAATTGCAAATACATTTTACGTACTGGGAGTCTCGACGCGTATTGAAAGCGCCTGTTTCGAAGCGGGTGCGACCTTTCTCGATCTCGCCGAAGCGGTGACTGCGCTCTCGCGACGGATTCGGGCGCAACTCGGCAATACCGCCGATTCGGCGGCGGCGCTCCTCGAAACGGCCAGCCAGGCGGCGGAAATCGTCCGCATCGTGGCGCAAAAGCGCCGGGAGGACCTCGGTCCGCTGGTCCGGCAGACCAGCGCGGAACTGGTGAAGATCAAGGACCACCGAAGCCGGATATCGGAGGCGGCCAAACACCTTGCGGCGCGCTTCGGCGCGGTCTCGCGCGCGGTTGGAGACGTCGTCATAGCCTTGCAGTCTCACGACATTGTCCGCCAGCAGATTGAGCACGTTGTCGATGCCCTGCGGCAGATCGAGAAGACGGACGATTCGGAGTCCAACGTATTAGAGGCTGCCCGGCTGCAGGCCGCGCTACTGGATAACTCGCGGATTACCTTCGAGAGTTCGATCCGGCAAATCATCGAGGCGCTTGCGCAAATCGAACTCAATATCGAGGAAGTGGCCGACGAATCGGCGCATTTGCTCGGGATGTCGGAAACCAACGAGGGGTCGTTCTTCTCCAGCGTGAAAGCGGACCTGGCCGCCATCCTCGCCATTCTGGAAAGCAATGCAGCCGCGGATCGCCTTCTGTCCGGCGCGGCGGGCTCCGTGCAGCGGCGAATTTCGGAGATCTCCCAAACGGTCGCAGACGTGCACGCGATTGGCGGCAACATGCAGTTCATCGCCTTGAATGCCACCATACAGGCCGTGCGGCTGGGGCAGGACGGCGCGGCTCTGAAAATCGTGGCCGAGACCATCCGGCAACTCGCCCGGGAAGCCGAATGTACGGCCGAGACCCTGGAGAGCCGTTTGAGCGCTGTGCGGGACGCCTCTTCGGTGTTTCGAGAAGAAACCGGAGCGGGCAGCGGCTGGGACGAACAGATCGCACAACTTCGCGAGCGGATTGAGGCGCTGACTTCCATTCAGGACGAAGCACGCTGCGACTATACCCGCACCGTGGAGTTGACCGCGGGCTTGAAGCGGCAGATTCAGGAAACCATTGCGGCGTTCGGTAACCAGAACGATTGCCTGGAAGTCCTAAGCGGAGCGACCGCAATTTTACGGCAATTCTCAGCCGATGGCGCGCCGGCCGACCGTTCCGGCATGCCGCAGATGGCGGCGATCTACACAATGCACTCCGAACGCGCCGTGCATCGCGCCGTGTGCGGCGACGATTCGCAGATTGACGGCTTCTCTCAAGCCGCGGCTTTGCCCGATCCAGGAGACGACAATGTGGAGTTCTTCTGATGCCGCCCGGCGTGCGGGCGATTTCGGCAAGGGAGCGGCCGATGAACCAAGGACTCGAACGACGATGGAAGGATTCGCATGAGTAAAACAATTCTTGCGGTAGACGATTCCGCAACCATTCGCCAGATGGTGACATTTACATTGCAGGCCGCCGGTTTCGACGTGATTGAAGCCAAGGACGGGCAGGATGCACTCACAAAACTGACTCAACCCCTAAGCATGGTGGTGACGGATTTAAACATGCCGACGATGGATGGCATCGGACTGATCAAACGAGTGCGGGCCGATCCGGCGTTCAAGTACGTGCCCATTGTGGTGCTGACGACGGAGTCGGAACCGGCCAAGAAACAGGAAGCCCGTGCGGCGGGCGCAACCGCCTGGATCGTCAAACCGTTTCGGCCCGAGCAGTTGGTGTCCGTAGTCCAAAAGGTGCTGGGGTAGCCTGGCTGCGGTTGTCGTTGCAACCTACCGACGCGGCTTCGTTCGAACCTCGCAAGATGCCTTATGTGGGGCAGGTTGCCAACCTGCGGCCGAGTGGCACTCGGCCTGCCGACCAGCATGCAAATGCCGACCAGGCCGAGTACCACTCGGCCGCAGGATACCATCCTGCCCCACAGAAGACGGGGTTGCTTTAGGGGGACGCGAACCGCACCACCAGCGAGATTCGGCGGTTGCGCGGGTCGTCGGGGGCATCCGGTACCATCGGCTTCTGATCGGCGAATCCGCGGACCTCGACTACCTGGCGCGGGGCCACGCCGTAGGAGTGAAGCAGTCGGCGGGCGGCGTTGGCGCGGTCGGTAGCCAACTCCCAGTTGCTGTATCCGCTACTCGGATTGGCATCGCGGAAGGGGCGCGCATCGGTATGTCCCTCGATCACCACGGGATTGGGCAACTTGCCGATCTCCGCGGCCAATAGAACCAGTATCCTCTCCCCTTGCGGCGTGGGCGCGGGACTTCCGGTCACGAAGAACAAACCCTGCTCGTTTTCCAGTAGGTCGATGCGCAGCCCTTCGCCGGTGACGCTGAAGCTTACGTTGTTGCGGAGTTTCTCGAACTCCGGCATTTGGCGGAGAGCCTCTTCCATTTTTTTCTGAATCTGGTCTACGTGCGCGGCCAGCGATTCTCCGGAGTTGGCGGGGCCGGCGCCCAGCTTATTGCTATAACCGCGCGGGTCTTTGAAGTAACCGCTCACGGACCGCTTCACCGCGGCGCTGGAATTCATCAGCCAGAGCACGATGAAGAGCGCCATTAAGGCGGTGACGAAATCCGCGTAGGCGACCTTCCAGGCGCCGCCGTGACGGCTGGATTCGGTCGGGGGGTATATGTAATATTCGACGGGTTCGGGTGGAACTTCCCGCAGCGGCGGCTCATCAGGTGTTGACTGCTTCGCCAAGGGGCGCCTCCGAATCCTGCCCGTCCGCCGGGCCGTTCAGACTTGGCAATGGAGGGATCTTGGCGTCGCGTTTGAAGGTGGTTTCCATTTCGATGAACGAGGGCCGCAGTTCCACGGGAATCGAGCGGCGTGCGTACTCCACCGCCAGCAGGGGCGCGGCGCCGCGGGCGAACGAGACCATGGCGATGCGCAGCACCTGCAGGAACTGGCTCTGCGCATCGTTGAGATGTTCCAGGCGGGCGGCAGCCGGGCCTACCACTCCATAGCACAACAGGATTCCGAGGAATGTCCCCACCAGGGCGGCGGCCACTTTTTGCCCCACCAGTTCCGGCGCACCTCCGATGGCTTGCATGGTGATGACCACTCCCAGTACGGCGGCGACTATGCCCAGGCCGGGCAATGCGTCGGCCAGCGAATGCAGCGCTCCGGCAGGCGCCCTCCGCCCGCGCCGCTGGACCTCGATATCCAGGTCCATCAGGCGATCGAGTTCATTCGACGTGGTGATCCCGATTACCAGCATGCGCAGGGAATCGCAGATGAAATCGCGGGTGGTGGCGTCTTTCAGGAACTCCGGATAGCGGGAAAAGATCTCGCTCTGCCGCGGAAATTCGGCGTCGTTCTCCAGCAGCCCCATCCCGGCGCGGTGGGCGAACTGGAAGACCTCATACAACATGCGCAGGTGGAGCAGGAAGGATTTCCGGGTATAAGGAGACCGCCGCAGCACGGAGCGTGCCCCATGCGCCATACTGCGAATCAACGCCGGCGGATTGGCCACCAGCGTGATGCCGATCGCCGCCCCACCGACAATCAGCAATTCAGCCGGCTGCAGCAAGACGTAGGGGTTCCCTTTTTCCATCAGGAAACCGCCTAACACAGCTCCGAATACTAAAGCTAATCCGAGGAGCGCAAGCATAAGGTTGTAGCCGAGCGTTGTGGTGCTGAACCTCATATCGACCCAGGTTCGGCCAGCGAGAGTATGCCGGGTCATTTTCACGAAAGATTTGTGCGGTCGCACAAAATTGGGACGAAACAAAGGAGTTAGGTGTCGATTCTTGTGCGTTCGCACAAAAACCGGGAATTCGGCAGGGCGGCGTTGGGCGGAAGCCGGGTCAAACGGCGAGACGAACGCTGCCGGCGCGGAGGCAGCCGCCGGGCATCCCGATGAGTCGGGATGCGGCACGTACGAGTACGTGCGCCACAACGGCGCCGGCCGTCTATTTATGCACCGTCAGGTAAACGGTTTGAGGCACTTTCGCCGTGCCCACCTGGAAGACGATCGGATAGTCGCCGTCCGCCACGCTGGGGACGTGGAACGTGAACTGATACTCGCCTAAGGCGCCGGGAGCGAGGCCCGCATAGTCGATGGTGGCCGGTGTAGTCCCGAAACTGACGCTCAAGTTGGGGATACTGTTCGCAGCTCCGGTGACCACGCCAGGCGAGACGGCTGGGGTTACGGGGCCGAAGCCGATTCCGTAAGCCGTTACGATATCCCCGGGAGCGGCCGGACGGAACGGCACGCCGGGGATCAGGTTGGCGTTGCCCACGTAAGTAACATTGTCCGGGAACAGTGCTACCAGATACTGCGTGCCGTTAGCCTTGAAACTGGATGGGGCGAGCAGGCCGGGCGCGATGGCCGCCTCCGCCGCGGTAATGGTCCCGCTGGAGCAGGCGGAAGTCGAGACCGTGACGGGCACATTACCGGTGGCTGTATCGGCGGGCGCCTGCACATTGATCTGCGTGGGACTGATATAGGCGACGAACGCCTTGTTGCCATCGATGGTCACGGTGACGCCATCGAGCGACGTGGGCGCATTCGATCCGCTGAAATCGCTGCCCGTCCACTGGCGCGTGCTCTGGGCCAGATTGCTCCCTTTGATCTCCAGCCACGATCCCGGCGCGAAGGTTGTAGAGCCGCCGAAATCGCCGGCCGAGTTCACCGACGCGACCACCGGCTGCGGAACGCTGCAGGGAAGGATCGCGGTCGCCATGAAGTGGACCGAATACGCGCCGATGGACGCCGTGATTCCCACGGTACCGGCCACGGTTCCCAAAGTGACGGCGACGCTCGCCAGTCCGTTGCTATCGGTCTGCACGGTAACGGCGCTCAGAGTGGCCGCGCCGGAGGTGACTGCGAAAGCGACAATGCGTCCCGCCGCGGGAGCTCCCGAGGGACCCAGGACCCTGACGACCAACAGATTGGGCAACGGGGTCCCAATTGTGGACGATTGGTTGTTGCCGGCGGCGATCGTCACAGCGGAGGCGGTATTGGGAGTCAGCGCGCGGACGGTTTCGCCGAGGGTGTCGGCGAAATAAATTGCGCCGTTCGGCCCGAATGCCATACCGTAGCCTGCATCGAAGGTGAGGCCGCCGAGCGAAGCGGTGGTGGCCAGGACGCCCGATCCGCTGGACGAACGCACGCCCGACCCGGCGACGGTGGTGATGACGCCGGACGGGTTCACCATGCGGATTCTGCCATTGTTGGGATCGCCGATGAAGACGTCGCCGGCAGCGTCCACGGCTATGCTGGAAACGAGGCCAAGCCCGGCAGCCGTCGCCAGCCCTCCGTCGCCGCCGTACGCCGGCAGCCCGATGCCGGCGAAGGTGCCGATGATGCCCTTCGAATCCACCTTGCGTACGCGATAGTTGAATTGGTCGGCTATGTATAGATTCCCCGCGGAGTCCACGGCAACGCCATCAGGCCCGTTCAGCAACGCCGCGGTTGCGGGGCCATTGTCTCCGCCGAAGCCGGCCGTTCCCGTACCGGCCACCGTGGTGATGTTCCCTTGCGGATCGACTTTGCGAACCCGATTGCCGTCGGATTCCGCGATGTAAATGCTGCCGCCGGCGTCCAGCGTCACGGCGACCGGCGTTCCCAGCCCCGCGGAAAGCGCCGGTCCATTATCGCCGGAGGAAACGGCGGTCCCATTGCCGGCAACCGTACTGACGATACCGGCCGTGCCGATCTTGCGAATTCGGAAGCTGGCTGCGTCCGCGACGTAAAGGTTCCCGGCGCTATCGAGGGCAATCCCGGAGGGCTCGTTGAAGGTAGCCGCGGCGGCGGGTCCCCCGGTCGAGCCGCGGACGCCGGTGCCGGCGTAGGTGCCGATGGAGCCATTCGCGCCCACCACACGAATGCGTTCATTCCCGGTATCGGCAATGTAGAGGTTGCCCTGGCTATCGGCCGCGACCGACTGGGGAAACCCCAGGCGCGCCGCCGTGGCCGGCCCGCCATCTCCGGCGAAGTGAAGGGTTCCGGCCAGGGTGGCGATGACGCCGCCCGGAGTGATTTTGCGGATTCGCTGGCTGGTGCCGTTATCGGCTACATAAAGGTTCCCGGCGCTATCCATGGCGAGGCCGCAGGGGCTGTCCAACTGAGCGGACGTGGCCGGCCCGCCATCGCCCTGGAACCCCCCGGTTCCGTTTCCCACGAAGGTCTCGATCAGCGGGCCCGGGCTCGCCGGAGTAATGCGGCGGACACGCGCGCCCTTTTGTTCGTTGACGTAAAGACGGCCGGATGCGTCCATTGCCAGGCCCGATGGTTGGTTCAATTGCGCACTGAGAGCGCTCCCTCCGTCACCGGCCGATCCGGCGATTCCGGTACCGGCGTACGTGCCGATGATCCCCGCCGGCGTCACCTTGCGAACGCGATTGTTTCCCTGGTCGGCGATGTAGAGGTTGCCGTTCGCATCCACCAGCATATCGACAGGGCTGTTGAGTTGCGCCGCGGTTGCCAGCCCTCCGTCCCCCAGGGATCCGGCGGTTCCATTGCCGGCGACGGTGGTCACTGTGCCGTTGGCGTCCACTTTGCGGATGCAATTGTTGCCCTTGTCGGCGATGTACAGGTTGCCGGCCGCGTCGAAAGCGAGGCCTTCGATCAGACGGAACGCGGCGGTGGTGGCGGACCCTCCGTCGCCGCTATATCCGTAAGAATCCGGTCCACCGGCCACAGTACTCAACACGCCGTTGGCGGAGATCTTCCGGACGGCGTACATGTCCTCGGTGAAATACAGATTTCCGCCGCTGTCTACCGCCAATCCTTGTGCGCCGGCGATGGTTGAAGAGGCCGCCTGGCCCCCGTCGGGCGCGCTGGCGGCGGCGCCCGTGCCCGCCACCGTGGTGATGGTTCCGTCGGGTGCGACCTTGCGGATGACGTAGCCGGCCGCCTCGCCGAAGTAAATATTGCCCGCGCGATCGATGGCGATGCGCTGCGGCGATCGCAGCACGGCGGCGGTTGCCGGCCCATTGTCGCCGGACACATGCGGCGTGCCCGCCAGAGTCGAGATCGCATATTGGACCGGCGTCGATTGGGCGAAACCGAAACCGGCGGCGAAGAGCAGCGCGAAGCTACAGCGAACGGCCAATCTCATGGCGCCTCCTGGACAGGGAGCTTCGTAAGATTTTAAGGTCCTATTATAGTAAAGTCACTCGCCGCCGGATGCCGGATATACGGCCAACTGACAGGGCCGGTCAAGTGGCTCAGCCCGACGGGGATGCGGCTCGGTGAACGCAGCGCCGCTAATGAGATAATTTTCTCAATGCGCATTTTTCTGGCTTTCGGATTGATGGCCCAACTGGCCACCGCTCAAGGACGAGGCGCCGCGGCCCCGGCCAGCCAGGCGAATGCCGCCGCCAACGCCGAGCGTGTGGCTGTCATCCGCGAGAACTATACCAAGTTCGAATACCGCGTCCCCATGCGCGACGGCGTGAAGCTGTTCACTTCGGTCTACGTGCCCAAGGACGTGTTCTCCGACGGCCGCACATATCCGATCCTCATGGAGCGGACCGGTTACAGCGTGGGCGCATATGGCGTCGATCAGTACCGCGCCAACCTGGGGCCTTCGGAACTGTTCGAGCGCGAGAAGTTCATCTTCGTCTACCAGGACGTGCGCGGCCGGTACATGAGCGAGGGCGAGTTCGTCACCATCCGCCCGCAAAAGGCGGTGAAGAACGGGCGGAAGGACGTAGACGAGAGCACCGATACCTACGACACCGTGGACTGGCTGGTGAAGCACGTCCCCGGCAATACCGGCAAGGTGGGCATGTGGGGCGTGTCGCAACCGGGATTTTACGCGACGGCGGGGATGATCGACGCACATCCGGCGCTGCTGGCCGTGGCGCCGCAGGCTCCGGTGACGGACTATTACATGGGCGACGACGTCTACCACAACGGCGCATTCATGCTGGCGCACCGCTTCAGTTTCTATATGGGGTTCCGCAATCGCGAGGGCGATCCGGCGCCTCCGCCGCGTACGCAGCCCTTCGATTTCGGCACCCCGGACGGCTACCAGTTCTATCTCGACATGGGGTCGCTGGCCAACGCCGACGAGAAGTATTTCAAACGCCAGCAGCCCATGTGGAACATGAATATCGACCACACCACTTACGACGAAGTGTGGCAGTCGCGGGCGATCTGGAGGAACCTGAAGGCTATCAAACCGGCGGTGATGTTAGTGGGGGGCTGGTACGACACCGAAGATCCCCAGGGGCTGTTGCGGCAATTCGATTTCATGGAGAAGAATACGCCGCCGGCCGACATGCTGGTGATGGGCCCGTGGAACCACGGCGGTTTCGCGCGCGGCGACGGCGACCGGCTGGGCAATATCAATTTCGGTTCGAAAACGGCGGCATACTACCGGGAACGCATCGAGCTGCCGTTCTTCCTCTACTATCTCAAGGGCCGCGGCGATGGCAAGTTTCCCAAGGCGTGGATGTTTCAGACGGGCCTCAACCAGTGGCGCCGGTTCGATGCGTGGCCGCCGCGCGATGCCCAGCCCACGGACTTGTTCCTGGACGCGCGGGGCAAGCTGGCATGGAGCCGGCCGGCCGAGGCGGGGTTCGAAGAGTACCTGTCGGACCCCAACAAGCCGGTGCCGTACGTGGGGCGCATCGTGCAGGGGATTCTCAATACCTACATGACCGAGGACCAGCGTTTCGCGGCTGAGCGTCCCGATGTGCTGCTGTTCCAGACCGGGCCGCTCGATCGCGATGTCTCGGTGTTCGGGCCGGTTCAAGTGGATCTGAAGGTATCGACGTCCGGGACCGATTCGGATTTCGACGTGAAGGTGATCGACGTGTTCCCGGGCGATTATCCGGACTACAACAGCCCGCCGCCGGCGCCCGGGGTTCCCGCAACGGCGGCCGCGGTACCGATGGGCGGATACCAGGAATTGATCCGCGGCGAGCCGTTCCGCGGCAAGTTCCGCAAGAGCTTCGAGAAGCCGGAGCCATTTGCGCCGGATCGGCCGGACCGGATTACGTTCTATCTACCGGACATCGCGCACACCTGGCGCCAGGGACATCGAATCATGGTGCAGATACAAAGCTCGTGGTTTCCGCTGACCGACCGCAATCCGCAGAAGTTCATGGAGATTCCCAAGGCGCTCTCGGGCGACTTTCAGAAGGCCACCGAACGCGTGTATTTCGGGGGCGCGGACGGGTCGCGAATTCAGTTACGGGTGATGGAGTAAGTCAGTGTGGCGCTGGCCGGCTTGCGGCGGTTTTGTGGGGCAGGCTGTCAGCCTGCGGCGGATTGTCAACCCGCCTGGGCGGCATTTGCATACTGGTCGGCCGGCCGAGTGCCACTCGGCTGCAGGTTACCAACCTACCCCACAAGCTGCCGGGCCGCTTCGGCGGAGAAGTCCGCGGCTGCGCGCATGCGAAAGAGAAGCTGGTCCTGCGGGCCGAGCGAGGTGAGCGGGCGGCTCTTGCCGGGCGAATCGGCGGGACGGCACGAATCCCACTCGGCTTCGAGTTTTTGTACCAGGGCACGATCCCGTTCGGCGACGGTGTGCAGCGCTTCCGGCGCCGCCTTCTGGCGCCAGTACAGATAGTCGAGGTATTCGGCGGAGAGAGAGAACGACGAAAAGTCCGCGCGATTGCGTCTTATGGAGCCTTCGACGGCCGCGATCTTCTCCCTCAGAGGGCCGGACGGCGGTGCGGCGGCGGGGGTAGTTGCCATGGCCGCCCGCAACTCGGCATCCGAACTCCACGGCACGGGCAGGACCGCTCCTTTCCATCCCGCCGCGCAACTCGGGCGGGCGGGGGCGATGCGGTAGTAAGTCGCGAAAACTTCGTCCCATGCCGGAGACCACTTAGCATCGTAGAACTTGCGGACGAACTCGCGAAAAGCCGTCGCGCGAGCAGCCTGGCTGCCGCGTTGCAGCGCTACGGCGCCATACGCGTAAGTGTCCCAGAGGGACCGCGCCAGGTATCGTGAGGGCGTCCAGTTGGTGATGACTACTCCCAGATTGCCCGCGTCCGCGAGCGATGCATATGCGTCGGCGAAGGCATCGATGTTGCGTAACTGAGCTTCGCCGCAACGCGGGCCCCACTTACAGGAGATAATGGCGGGAGCGCCCATCACGCGGCGTCCCTGGTCGAGCAGGCCGCGCGCGGTTTGGCGCAACGGTTGAGGATCGGCCACGTAATACTGCCAATCCATGACGACGATACGCTTGTCGAGGAGCGGCAGAATGTCGGGCTCTTTGTGTGCCACCACGTCGCCCCAGACGATGAACTCCTTGCCGAGTTCGCGGGCCAGATCGCCCAGCGAGTTGACGTAGGCGGCCCAGACCGCGCCGCGCGATTGGGCGGCGATGGCCTGCCGCGAGCGCGCGGAGTAGCCCCAGTTGACCTCGTCGCAGCCTCCGTGGAGATACGGCGAGGGGAAGATGCGGGCGGCTTCGCGGTAGAGGTCGCGCACAATGCCGATGGCATCCGGGTCCACCGGACAGATGCCGCCGAAACCCTTCCTGGCGGGGTCGCCGTCTTCCAGGTGGGCATAGCGCGCGACTTCGGTGATGAAGCGCGTATGGCCAAAGGATTCGACTTCGGGGATGAGCAGGACGCCGCGCCGCCGCCCGTAGGCGCAAAGGCCGGAGGCTTCCGCGGGGGTCAGCGCGTTGGCGTGGGTTACCAGTTCCGGATGGCTTTCGAAGCGCAGCGCGCAGCCCTGATCGTCGGTCAGGCGGAACAGGATGGCGTTGTAGCCAAAGGCGGAACAGAAGTCGATGACACGGCGGTAATGGGCCACCGACTCCGGCAGGCGCGCGGCGTCGAGCATGAGTCCGCGCAGTCGGCCGGCGTGACGGATGGGCTGCGCCAACGCGGTTGCACCGGCGGCGGAGGAGGCGAGAAACTTGCGGCGCGAGATCATGGGGCGATCAGTCTCCTATTAGGATACGTTGAAACATCGCTCCGCTCGCGGTCCCGCACACGGCCGGTGTGGCGAGTCCGAAACTGCGGGTATCCGCCGGGCCCGGCACGCATGAGTGTGTACGCCACTTCGTCCTGCAATCGGACATAGGCATCAATTGAGGCGCGCCATCTGTCTTATGTGGGGCAGGTTGGCAACCTGCGGCCGATTGTCAATCGGCCTGCCGAACAGTATGCCCAAGCCGGCCAGGCGGGTTGACAACCCGCCGCAGGCTGACAGCCTGCCCCACAAATTCTGCTGCATTTCCGATACCGGGACATTGCGCATGAGTGCGTACGCCCCACGCGCGGTCTCAGAGCAGGCCGCGGCCGCGGAAGAAGTAGGCCGGCGTGCAGCTCCACGCGTGGCAGTAACTGTTCGCCAGCAGGCTCTTGTAAGGCGACAGATCGGGGTCCGACGGTTTGTAAATTTCCCAGAACGTGTCGGCGCCGGCCTGCACCATGCCGCCCCAGTAGGATTCCACCAGCGCCAGAGCCTCGGCTTTCATGTCGCACGCCAGCATGGCGTCCACCACGTAATGGTACAGATATGGCGTGACGGGGCGAACGGCATCCGGGATCCCGGCAACCGCCCGCAGCGCTGCGCTACCCTCTTGTTTAGTGGCGACTCCGGAATGAATCATCCACGCCTGGCTGGCCCACGAAATCTGCTTCTTTGGACCGCTGACGAACAAGCCGCGGGCGGCGTCGTAGAAAGCGCTTCGCGCGGCCAGGGTCATGCGGCGGATGCGCTCGGGATACTCGTCCGCGTCGCGCTCGGCTCCGGCCAGTTTGGCCAATTCGAGGGCCTGCTGGTAGCAGAACAGCAGCACGCCCTGCATGGGCGCGATGCGGTCCAACTCGTCGTTCCAATCGATGAACAGCCACCAGTTTCCGGGGTCGGCGAACAAGCCGTCACGGCCGATGAAGCCGCCGAGAATCTCCATTTGGCGGCGCACTACCGGCCACAGATCGCGCGCCACGGTGAGATCCTTGGTGGCGCGCACGTAGTCGAGAACCACGGCGGCGTAGAGCGCCGAGTAGTCCATGATGTACTGGCGTCCGCACAGAGGTTTGGGCTGGTCATAAACGCAGGCCGCCACCAGGCCGTCTTCGCGCGGCAAGCCGGCGAACAGGTAGAGACAGCGTTTGACCAGGTTGAAATTGCGGTAGCTGACGTAGTTGGTGAGGGCCTGCAGGCGCAGATCGCCGATCCACAGACGCCGGTCGCGGCGGGGGCCGTCCTCGAAAACCGTCTGCATGCAATCGCGCAGGGTGTCGAGGCTCACCTCGTCGATGCGGCGCAGCAGCGCGGGCGTATCGGCGGCCAGGGCGAAGGGCTTGTCTCCGGCCGAGGTGAGCGCGGTGGCCTCGAAATCGGCGAAGCGCGCGGCGAAACTGGCCGAGGTGTCCAGTACCTCCACCTTGACGTAGCGGAAGGCGTAGCGCCGCGGCATGCGGACGCGCTGCGGCAGGTAATCGACGTTGATGGTTTCGTCGGGCAGCCAGGCGCGGCTGAGCGTGCCGGTGTAGGAATCGAGGGGCACGGCGACGTCGTTGGGCACCTCGCCGAAAGTCAGTTTCAGCCGCACGGGCGAATCCACGGCCGGCCCTTCGCCCGAAAGAGAGAAGGCCAGGTGGCCGGTGATGTGGCTGCCGAAATCCAGAATGAAGCTGTCGCCGCGCTTGAGGGAACGGCCGGCGAGGTCGGCGGCGGGGCCCAGCGATTCCATGCGCCACTTGAGAAACGCGGCGCTATCGGCGACGGGCCGCACCAGCGTGGCGGGCTTGCGGACGGTCTCGTGCAATTTCGGCTTCAGGGATTCCGCCAGGGCGATCCAGCGCCGGGTGGCCTCGCCGCCACTCTGAGCGGGGGCGGACTGAGCGGCCAGGGCGAGCCCCGCGCCGGCTCCCAGAAAATCACGTCGATTCACCAAGCGTCGATTCACCAAGCGTTGATTCACCACACCAGGATATCGCAGGCATCTTATGATTAAGGATTTCGAATTGAGACTCGCATTGTGGGGCAGGCCGGCACCCCGCACTCGGCCCGCCGCCCAGTGTGCCGCGCCGCCCAGGCGGGTTACCAACCCGCCGCAGGTTGCCAACCTGCCCCACATGCTGATTGCCGCGATACTGGCGATGTCTGTGGCGGCGGCGCAACCGAGGGAGCGGATCGCGGTCTCGCCGGATGGGCATTTCCTGCAGTACCAGGACGGGCGGCCGTTCTTCTGGCTCGGCGACACGGCGTGGCTATTGTTCGAGCGGCTCGGCCGGGAAGATACCGAACGGTATCTGGAGGACCGGCGGCGGAAAGGATTCACGGTGATCCAGGCCATGCTGCTGCACGGGGTGACGGCGCGGAGCGCTGGCGGCGCCGCGGCGTTGCTGGATCGCGATCCGGGCCGGCCTAACACCGTGCCGGGCGGTTACTGGGACAACGTGGATTGGGTCGTGGATCAGGCCGCGGCGAAAGGTATGTTCGTCGCCATGGTGCCGGCATGGGGCGCGGTGGCAAAGGCCGGCCAACTGAATGCGGATAACGTGGCGGCGTACGCCACATTTCTGGGGCGGCGATACTGGGACAAACCGAACGTGGTGTGGATCTGCGGTGGCGATACCCCCGGTGGCGAAAACACCGAAGTTTGGAAGAAACTGGGCCAAACGCTCAAGGCCGAAGATCCCGGCCACCTGGTGACGTTTCATCCGTTCGGCCGCACGCAATCGTCCACCTGGTTCCACAACGAGCCGTGGCTGGATTTCAACATGTTTCAATCGGGCCACGAGCGTTACGACCAGGACATCTCGTCGCCGCACCGCTACGGCGAGGACAACTGGCGCTACGTACGCGACGATTACGCGCGGACGCCGCCCAAGCCCGTGGTGGATGGCGAGCCCTCGTACGAAGGCATCCCGCAAGGCTTGCACGACACTACGCAGCCCTACTGGACCGGCGCCGACAGCCGGCGGTACGCCTGGTGGAGCGTCTTCGCGGGCGCCTTCGGCCACACGTATGGAGACAGCGCGGTGATGCAGTTTTACCGGCCGGGCTTCGGCAGGGGATCGTACGGCCCCAGGAAGCCGTGGACCGAAGCCATCGACGACCCGGGCGCGGGCCAGATGCAGTTTCTGAAAGCGCTGATGCTTTCGCGGCCGTATTTCGAGAGAGTGCCGGACCAGAGTCCGATCGCGGGGACCAATGGAACGAAATACGACTACGTGATTGCGACGCGCGGCGCCGGCTACCTGTTCGCCTATACCTACACCGGAAGGCCGTTCCAGATTCGCATGGGCGCGATCTCCGGGAAACGGGTGCAAGCGTGGTGGTACAGCCCGCGGGACGGGTCGGCGAGGGCCATCGGAGCGTTTGCCAATAGGGGCGTGCAGAGCTTCACGCCGCCGGGCCAGCCCGCCGATGGCAACGATTGGGTGCTGGTGCTGGACGACGTCGCGAAGAAATTTCCAATGGGGGGCAATCGCCCGTAAAGCCCACGCCGCGAACGGAAACATTCCTGAATTTGTGGGGCAGGTTGGCAACCTGCGGCCGAGTGGTACTCGGCCTATCGACCAGTATGCAAATGCCGGCCAGGCCGAGTACCACTCGGCCGCAGGATACCATCCTGCCCCACATAAGACTCACGAACTCTACGCCAGCAGCACCAGGCGGACCCACAGTTTCAGCAGTTGCAAAAACGTGGTAGCCAGGGAGCGCAGGCGGAAGAACTGCGATGTGCCGTGCTCGCGCGCAAAGTGATGGACGCCCACTTCGGCCACCTCGCAGCCGCTCAGCTCCAGCTTGCGGACCAGTTCGACACAGATGGTGCCGCTGGTCGAGGTGAGCTGGATCTTGTCGAGCAACTCGCGGCGGATCAGGCGGTAGTCGCAATCGATGTCGCGAATGCGGATATCGAACAGCAGGCGGGCGCACAGGTTGTAGATGGAGCCGATCCAGATGCGGTGCGCAGGGTCGTGGCGCTCCAGCTTGTAACCGTTGACCAGGCCGGTGGAGGGGCCGACGCGCTCGATCAGGTGCGGCAACTCGCCGGGATCGTACTGGCCGTCGCCATCGGTGTAGAAGACGAACTCCTTGCGCGCACTTGCGAAGCCGCTGCGCAGCGCGCCGCCGTATCCACGATTCCCGGTATGGGTGACGATGCGCAGCCGCGGGCCGAACTCGGCGGCGAGCGAGCGGAGGACTTGGGCGGTCTGGTCGCGGCTGCCGTCGTCCACCACGATGACTTCGTAATCGGCCACGTGGTCCTGCAGCACGGCGAAGGTCTTGCGCACCAACCCGGGCAGCGACGGCGCGTCGTTGTACGCCGGAAAGAACACGCTGAGAGAGGGAAATTTCACGATTTCTCTCCCAGCAGCAGCAGCGATTGTCCGGCGGGGAAGCCGTGGCCGGCGCCCACCCAGCGGGATTCCGCGGCGAGGGCGGAGTACAGCAGGCGGTCGAGCCATGGGGAAACCGGTTGGACGCCGCTGGCCGCGGGCCGGCGCAACAGCGGCTCCCACAGGCGAAACCTGGCGAGCGCCACGGGAAGCAGCAGCGAGTTGACGTAAGTGCAGCGCAGCACGCGGAGACCCGCGGATTCGGCCATCCGCACCATGGCGCGGCGGGTGAAGCGCTGGCGTTCGAAGGCGAAGGCGGAGTGCCGGCTGCGCAGGATGCCGAGCGCGGCGGCGCGGACCACCAGCAATCCACCGGGGGCCAGCACGCGGGCGAACTCCGCGGCGGCCTGACGTTCGATGCCGTGCGGCAGATGGGGCAGAACGTCGAGCGAGAGGACCATGTCGAAGCAGCCGGGCGCGAACGGGAGGCTGCAGATATCCGACTGCACCGGCCGCTGGACGCCCATTTGGCGCGCATAGGACAAGCCGTCCCAACTGATATCCACGGGGACCACGGGCCAGTGGCGTTCGGTCTGCAACAGGTGGGAGAAATATCCGGTGCCGCAGCCGGCTTCCAGCACGCGAGTGAGGGGACGGCGCTGGAGGTATGGGTGGAGGAAGCGGAAGAGGATATCGCGCATGCCGCGATACCACCAGAAGTCTCGCTCACATCGGGCGATGTTGGCGAACTCCGCCGGGTTCATGAAGCCGGGCATGGTTCGGTGGCGGCCGGCGGAGGGTCCGAATCGGATTTCGGCGGGGACGTTTCTCCCTCAAGTTCGGGGCTCGGTGCGGCGGCGAGCAGGCGCTCGTAGACCGCGCGGGCGGCGCGCTGGGCGGCGATCTTCTTGGTACGGCCTTCTGCCTGGCCGATACACTCCTTACTCACGCGAACCTCCGCGGTGAAGGTTTTGGCGTGTTCCGGGCCGCACTCCCGAACGATGACGTAGCGGGGCTGCGGCAACTTGTGGGACTGGGCCAGTTCCTGCAGGGCGCTCTTGTAATTGGTGATGGCCGGCTGGATGTCGGTACCGGCATCCTCATCGGCGGCGAAGGGCGCGTCCAGAATGTGGCCGGCGACGAAGGCGCGCGCCGCGTCGATTCCGCCATCCAGATAAATGGCGGCGATGAGGGCTTCGAGCGAATCCACCAGCAGGGTCTTCTTGGCGCGCCCGCCGCTCATTTCCTCGCTGCGGCCGAGGTCGAGATAGGTTCCTAAATCGAGGCGGCGGGCGACGCCGTGCAAATGGGCCGCGCTTACCAGGTGGGCCTTCCGGCGGGAAAGGTCGCCCTCGCGCGACTGGGGATTGCGCTGGACCAGGGCTTCGGCGGCAAGGAATCCGAGGACGGAATCGCCCAGGAATTCGAGCTGCTCGTTATCGTCGAGAGGCGAGCCATGGCCGGTGCGCGCTTCATTGGCAAACGACGTATGGGTAAACGCGCGGCGCAGCAACTCCTGGTTGGAGAAGTGGTACTGAATTCCGACTTCCAGCGTTGCTAGCTCCGCGCGCATGGGCCCCAACGGCTACTTTCCCTTGGCCTTGATGGCGGCGTCCTTGATGCCTTGCGCCGCGGACTTAATCTGCGGGTGAAGGTTGGGCTCGGCGAGAACCTTATCGCAGGCGGCGATGGCCTCGTCGTACTTGTTAGCCGATAGCAGGGCGTTGGCCATTTGCACGCTGTAGGCCGGCTGCGGATCGGCGGCGACGGCGGCTTTGAATGCGGCCACGGAGGCGTCCCAATTCTTGCGAACCATGGCAGCCAGACCGAGATCGTCCTGTGCCTGGCCGACGAAACCCTGCTTGATGCTCTCCCACTGTGCATCGGAGATGTCGGGCCGCGGTTTGGGCGCGGCGCCGATCAGATCGATGGTCTGGTGGGCATATTTCTCGGCTTTCGAGAGCTTATCGTCTTTGTCGAGATCGTGCTCGCCGGTGTGCTTGGACAGAATGTCGGCCAGCATGACGGAGGCCTGATACGACTTGGGATTGGCGGTGAGGGCCTGTTCGGCGTAGATCTGCGCCTTGATCCAATCCTTTTTCCGCTGGTAGGCGTCGGCTTCGGTGGTGAGCACGATGTCCTTGAACTCGGTATCGGGGTACTTGGCCAGCAGGTCTTCGACGGATTTGATGACGGCATCCGAATCGCCGCTCTGGGCGGCGGCTTGCCAGGCTTGCAGCGCCACTACTTCGCCTTGAGATTTGGGCGCGGGGGCCTTAGCGACAGCCGGGGCGGCGGCGGGAGCGGTTGTGGGTTGGGCGAGCAGGCCAACGGCGCCGGCGGCCAGGAGAGCGCCAGCGAGAATCGTACGTTTCATGTGTGAGAACTCCTTCTATTTTTTCGAAATCTCTTGCAAAGCTTCGGAGGCTTTCGTTTGGGCCAGTTTAGAGGCTCCGGGCAAATTGAGTGCCTCCTGAATCAGTTGAATCCCGCGGTCCCGTTCACCCGCGGCGACGGCGAGCCTTCCCAGGTAGTACAGCACCCAAGCCTTATCCTGGGGCTCGAGGCCGAGATCGAGGGATTTCTGGAATAGCGGTTCGGCGGTTTCCGGGTCGTTGCGCAACATGGCGATGCGCGCCAGACCATACCAGGCTTTGGCTTGCAGCGGTTTTTGATCGGTCTGCTTCAGGGCGGCAAGGAACTGCTCTTTCGCCTGGTCGTACTGGTGGGCCTTGAAAAAACTCTCGGCGTCGTCCAGCGTTTTGGCCGCGCCGGTGAGCGGCGGCTCGGCCTGGGTCACCTGGATAGCCGGACGCTCGGAGGGCTTGCTGCTGAAATCGATATTGGCCAGCCGCTGCTCCTCCTTCATCAACTCGATGGCGCCCACCATGCCAGGGTAATACAAGGCCATGGCCTGTTCCTGCTTTTCGTAAAGAGGCAACTGTTCGGCGAAGTAGGGCGTGAGGATGAATCCTTCGTGCAGGGCCTGGTCCACTTCCTTGGGATTGTGGTCAAGCCGCGATTCGACTGCCTTGATGAGGCACTCGGAGACCAGCAGCAGGAAGTCCTTGCGGAAGGCGTCCGGGATGCCGGCGGCGCGGCCCAGGTGGTCGGCAAGGGCCTTCTTGCGTTCCAGAATGTCGCGGTAATGAGTGGCCAACGGCTCCAGCAGATAATGCAGATAGGCGTGGCGGACATCGAAGGTGCGGGGTTCGGGAAGCCGGCCGGGCGCGGTCGGCGTGGATGGCCCCACGATCACCGTATACTCATAGCCGTAGCTGCGCGTCTGCACTTGGTTGGGGGCTTCCAGGAGGTCGATGAAGACCTGGAAATGGCGGTTCGAGAGGCCGTTGGCTTGCTGCCGACAGTAGGCGTTGACCTCCAGCACGGCGTTCATGACCGGGCTGTGATAGAGCTTGATGTACTGGTTGATGGCGGGCTGGGCGCGCTGCCACAAGTCGGCGATGTCGGCTTCCTTATAGAACTTTGCCAGCAGCGGGGAGAGTTCCTGAAGGGGATCGACGTCGGGCGGAATTTCGGTCTGGCGCACCTTGATTTCGAAACCGGGCGGCGGGCCGGCGGTGACGCCGAAGGAGATGTACTGGCTGAGCTCAGCGGTGTCGTTGGACATGCGGTGGCGCACCACGAAATCCTGAATCGCCTTCAAAGACGGAATGTTGCGCTTGGCGATCTCCTGGCGGACGAACTGGCGAAGGGGATGGCTATGGTCCAGATCGGCGTCGTAACCGGCCGCATTGATGGCCGCCATGACGGTGAAAAGAGTGGGGCTGGCATCGAGCTGGCCCATCGCGGGCTGGTCGGCGCGAGCCACGGCTGCGAGTGCCAGCAAGGCTGAAACAACGAATCGATTCAAAGAGATCCGCCTAGACAAAACTCAGTTTAGCGTACTTGCAAGGAATGGGGATCGGGTTCCGGAAAATGAGGCCTGGGATGGAGCGGGGCGGTTCCCTACTTCCAACTCAGCAGGAGGGCTTCGACGATGGCGACGACGGCGAGACACCCGGCGATGGCGGATGCCAGGAGCATGGCCCGGCGCAGGCGCCGGAAGCGGCGATCCAGGTCGGCAAGCCAGTTGCTGCGATCAATGGTGAGTTGGGGCGGCATAAGCTCCTGAATCACCATATCGGCTGGCCGGGCGCGATCTGCGAGAGTATTTTGCCTTAGCGAACTGGTACAGGAGTTGTAAGGGAGATGCCGGACGGATTGCTGCCGGGGGCCCGTCGGCGGACTACTGGATGTTCCTACCGAACACACGGTGATGGACATGCAGTACACCTACACGGCGGGAGCGAACAACGGGAGGATTGCGCAGGCGAAGGACTGGGTGCAGGGGGAGACGTCGAACTACACCTATGACGCGTTGAACCGGCTGAGCACGGTGAGCATTCCGGAGACGGGGAGCGGGGAGCAGATGAGTTACGACGGGTTCGGGAACGTGACGGGGATGAACGGAGCGGCGGTATGGGCGCACGATCCGGCGACGAACCGGGCGCAGGCGACGGGATGGACGTACGATGGGAACGGGAACGTGTTGACGGACGGGAGCGGGCGGACGTATACGTGGGACGTGGAGAACCGGATGACGAGCGGGGGCTGGTACTCGTACGATCCGAACGGGAAGCTGGTGATGGACGGGAGCGGGGCGTTGACGGTGTGGTCGGTGCAGGGGCGGAAGCTGGGGACGTACACGGTGAGTTGGGATAGCAGTGGGAATCCGGTGATGGCGCAGGCGAGCAGCCGGGCGTACTTTGGGGGGAAGATCGTGGGGGTGGCGACGGACCGGATGGGGACGGTGCGGTGGGCGCCG
>Ga0181529_10000918_pt1 | contig 40713 bp, 32 predicted proteins | sample PEATcosm2014_Bin_36_FD_119763 | JGI IMG/M metagenome (GOLD analysis project Ga0181529, IMG submission 119763) | Peatland microbial communities from MTU Mesocosm Facility, Houghton, MI, USA - PEATcosm2014_Bin10_30_metaG | ecosystem: Environmental > Terrestrial > Soil > Wetlands > Peat | place... | reverse complement strand
GTTTGCCTGAAATTCTCCGGGTGCAAAAGCTCGGCAAAAACATCGGCGGCTACCACGGCGAGACAATTGACATCCGCGCCGTGCTGCGCGATGTCAAATCCGCCGGGCAAATGCACGGCTGGTCTTCGGAATTGTTTTACAAGACGGGCGATTTGGAATTGTTGGCGCTGCATCGCAAGCCGTCTCTTCTCCGCACCCCGCACTCCGCACCCCGCATTTACATCAGCACCGGCATCCATGGCGACGAACCGGCAGGGCCGACGGCGGCATTGCGGTTGTTGGAGGAAAACAAGTGGCCGGCGGCGGCGGAACTGTGGCTGCTGCCCTGCCTGAACCCGGATGGTTTTGTTTTGAACTCGCGCGGGAATGCCGGCGGGATTGATTTGAACCGGGATTACCGGCATTTGGAATCCAGTGAAGTGGCGGCGCACGTCCGCTGGCTGGAACGGCAGCCGAAGTTTGACCTGACGTTGTGCCTGCACGAGGACTGGGAGTCGCCCGGCTTCTATGCATATGAATTGAACCCGGACGACCACGCGCCGTTGGGGGAGAAAATTGTGGCGGCGGTGGCGCATGTCTGCCCGATTGACGTGTCGCCGGTGATCGAAGGCCGCGAGGCCAGGGGCGGCGTCATCAATCCGAGCCTCGACCCGGCGACGCGCCCGCTATGGCCGGAGTCGTTCTGGCTGCTGCAAAACAAGACGCGGAGAAGCTGCACGCTGGAATCGCACTCGGACTTTCCCCTGCCCGTCCGCGTGGACGCGCTCGTCGCCGCCGTGAATGCGGCGTTGATGATCGTTACTGCGGATGGGGCCGGTAAATTGGTTTCGGCACGATGACGGCGGGAAATTGTCCGCCGCGAATCTCCACTTCGATTGTCGTGTCGGGCTTTGCAAATTCGGGCGGGACATAACCCATTCCGATGCCGATGCCGAGCGACGGGCTTTGGGTGCCGCTGGTGACGGTGCCGATGTTCACGCCGTTTGCGCGGATGGGATAATGCGGGCGTGGCGGCGCGGATTTGCCGGTCATTTTGAAGGCGACGAGCTTCTTTTTCACTCCGCCGGACTTTTGCCCTGCAAGGACGGAGCGTCCGTTGAACTCGCCCTTGTCGAGCGAGACGAAGAAGCCGACGCCGGCTTCAACGGGGGTCGTGTCTTCGTCCAGTTCGTGGCCGTAAAGGGGATAGCAGACTTCCGTGCGCAAGGTGTCGCGCGCGCCGAGGCCGCACGGCTTGATGCCGGATGGTTTTCCAGATTCGAGAATCTTGTCCCAGACGTGCAGGATTGCCTCGTCGCCGCCGACAATTTCAAATCCGTCCTCGCCTGTGTAGCCGGTGCGGGAGACGAGCAGCGCGCCTTGCCCGAAACGAAATCCGCCGATCTGGTTCTTCTTCAAATCGGTGACGGCGTTCACGCGCATCGCCGAAACGGACGCGCCGGGGATGACGGCGTTGATGAATTCCTTCACGCGCGGGCCTTGCACGGCGACGGCGGAATAATTGTGCGAGGCGTCGGTGAGTTTCAGTTCGCCGGGAAATTTTGCGGCCTGCGCCTGCAGCCAGGAGACATCCGGCCCGACACGCGAGGCGTTGATGATGAGGAAATAAACGGCTTCGGAAAGCTTGTAGGCGTAAAGGTCGTCAATCACGCCGCCGCGCGGGTTGCACATCAGGGTGTATTGGCCTTCGCCGGGCGCGAGCTTGCGGATGTCGTTCGTGAGGACGGCGTTCAGAAACGCCTCCGCGCCCGCGCCGCTGACGGTGACTTCGCCCATGTGCGAGATGTCGAAGATGCCGGCGGCATTGCGGACGGCACGATGCTCGTCGCTGATGCTGGTGTATTGCACCGGCATTTCCCAGCCGCCGAAATCAATGAGCTTCGCGCCGAGTTTCTGGTGCGCGGAGAAGAGTGAGGTTCGCTTTAGCATGGGTTGCGTGTTGCAGGTAAAAAGATGAATGTTTCAAACGTTGTAAGAACCTGCAACTGAAACTTTCAACTTGCAACGAACTATCCCCACTTCTCGGTTTTCATCTGTTCTTTCGTCACGCCGAGTTCGAAGACAATCGCCTCGGCAAATTCAACCAGCGCATTGGGGCCGCAGGCGTAAAAGACCGTGTTGCCCAGGTCCTTGACGAATGATTTGACCCACGCCGAATCAACGCGCCCGTTGCGGCCGGTCCAGTTGTCCGCCGGCGTCGCGCGCGTGCAGGTGACGTGGAATTTGAAATTCGGATTTTCCTTTTCCAGTTCGCGAAACTCGTTGTTGAAGATGATGTCCTTCGGCTGGCGGACGCTGTAGAGGATGGTGATGCGGGTGTCCAGCTTGCGGCGCGTGGCTTCGCGCACGAATCCGCGGAACGGCGTCACGCCCGATCCGCCGGCGATGCAGATGAGGTGCTTGTCGTAGGCCGGCAGAAATTTGCCGACGGGCGGGATGACAAACAGTTTGTCGCCGGACTTGGCCCAGTCCACGATGCGGGTGCCCATCTTGCCGTCGCGCTTGACGGTGACCTCGTAAAAGCCGCGGTCGAGCGCGCAGGATGAAAGCGAGTAGGCGCGCTTGTATGCCGGCGTGTCGGGCCAATAGACCGTGATGAACTGGCCGGTTTTGAAATCGGGGTTGTGTCCGTCCGGCCATTTGAGGCGGAGGGTTTTTGTGTCGGGAAGCTCCATCGTCACCGTTTCGACGGGCATTTCTAGAATTTCTTTGGCCATATGTTGTTTGTAAAAGAGCTTGAGCCTAATGAATCCAATCGACGGCGGCAAGCGCGGTATGAATTACAATTTCCGCCGCAAAATGACTCATCATTTTTTGCCGGATATCAAACGATTATTGGCGCTCCACCCTGCAAGCGCTCCAAAACCTCCTGCGCCAGCAGTTCATACGCCGCCGCGCCGGAGCTGTATTTGTCGTAATGGATGATCGGCTTGCCGAAGCTCGGTGCCTCCGCGAGCTTGGTGCCGCGCGGAATCACGGTTTCAAATACTTTCGCGCCGAGCAGGTTGCGGACTTCGCCGACGACTTCGTTGCACAATTTCGTGCGGCCGTCGAACATCGTCATCACCACGCCGAAAATTTCCAGGCGCGGATTGACGCCCGCGTCGCGGAGCTGGCCGAGCACGCGGTTCATCATCGAGACGCCTTCGAGCGCGTAATACTCGCATTGCAACGGCACCAGCAGCCCGTCGCTCGCGGCGAAGGCGTTGAGAGTGAGAATGCCAAGCGACGGCGGGCAGTCAACCAGCACGACGCTAAATCGTCCGCTGTCCAAAATGGGTTTGAGCGAATTTGAAACGCGGAGCAGATGATTTTCCATACGAGCCATTTCCAGGTCGGCTGCACACAAATCCACTTCGCTCGGGATGATTTCCAGATGTTCAAAAGCCGTCGGCTTGATTTTTTCGAGCAGGCTCCCCTCGCCCAGTAAAACACGATATGCACTCGCGCCCTCAATTTTTTCGAGGCCGACGCCGCTGGTCGCGTTGGCCTGCGGATCAAGGTCAAAAAGTAAAACGCGCTGGCCGAGCGCGGCGAGGCAGGCGGAAAGATTGACGGCGGTGGTCGTTTTTCCGACTCCGCCTTTTTGGTTGGCGACGGCGATGACTTTGGTTGGCACTGCCTGATTAAATGAAAAACAGGGCGGCGTTTCAAGCGCGATGGTAAATCCTAAATCCTCCTCATCGTCGTCCTCTTCCTCAAAATGAAGAATTAACCGAGAATGACGATGAGGGCGATCAATTGGCCGGAACCGTAAAGCTGGCCTGCTGCGCGAGCGGCTCCTGCTGGCCGAACAGCGAGGCCACGGGCTGGAGGCTGGAGGCTGGATTCGTGTCCGATGCAACCATGATCTGGCCGGACGCCTGTGCCAGCACCGCCTCCGGTGAAACCGAGGCGAGTGGCGTGGAATTATCCGCCACTTGCGTTGTCACGAGGGGCTGTGACGCCGAATAATCGGGCCGTTCCGCAAAGACAATCCCGAAAACGAGCACCAGGCAAAGCGTCAGGGCAAACGCGCCGGTGAACGCCGGCTTGGCTTCAAACATTTGCAGGAATTTCACCAGCCACGGCGCCTCGGCAAAAAGTCGTTCCGCTACGGTGGCCGGCTCGCGCGCTTCGCCCGCCCGGATGCGCGAAAGAACCTGGCTTGAAAAACTGTTGAAGTATCCGGGCGGCGGGGTCTCGCGGTTTTTGAACACGAGCAGGCGCCGGAGCGGCTCAAAGCTGTTTTCGTTTTCGTTCATTTTATTTCAAATAATCGGCCAGCTCCGCCTGCATCTGCTGCCGCGCGTAAAACAGCCGCGACCGCACCGTGCCGATGTTGCAATTCATGACTTCCGCGATCTCTTCATGCGACTGACCCTGCACATCGTGCAAAACGACGACCAATCTATGTGGTTCAGACAACTTCAGCAACGCCTCGTTCAATTTTTTTTGCAATTCCGTCAGACCGGCGGCGCGGCGCGGCGTATTGTCGGAAATCAGCGCAATCAAGTCGGTATCGTGCTCGGCATTGAAATCAATGTCGTTCAGGCTCATGTGCGTCCGGTTCTTGCGCTGCTTCAGGAAATTGATCGTCTTGTTGACCGCAATCCGGTATATCCATGTGTAAAAAGTCGAGCCGCCCTTGAAAGATTTCAACGCCTGAAACGCCTTGATGAACGATTCCTGCGCGAGGTCGTTGGCGTCCTCGTGATTGCTCGTCATGTGGTAGATCGTCGCGTAGATGCGCTCCTGATAGCGCTTCACGAGGCCGTCGTAAGCCTGCAGGTCGCCCTTGCGCGCGCGCCGCACCAGCTCGGATTCCTGCTCCGGCGCGGGCGCCTCCGTTTCCGTGCGTTCGACTGATTCGGCCATAATCATGGTCATTAGATACAAACAGCCAAAGCGCCGGTTTGTTGCGCCAAAAAATCGGCCAGCTTGAACAACCCCGCGCGTCCGTCCGTTTCCGGCAAGACGCGCAACGCCCCGCGCGCCTGCTCCAGATATTTTGCGATGACATCCAGCGACGGCCCGAACGTCTCGTATTTGACGAGCAGTTCATTCACGCCGCCAAGATTTTTGGGCTGCCATTCCTGGATCAAACTTTCCAGATGCACGCGGTCGCCTCCGTTTGCGCGCTCCCAAGCCAGCAGCACCGGCCACGTCAATTTCCCCTTCGCCAGATCCGTGCCGAGAGACTTGCCCGCCGCCGATTCCGAGCCGAACAAATCCACGCAATCGTCATAAACCTGATATGCCCTGCCAAACGCCGCGCCGAATTCGCGCAACGCCGCGCGCTGCTCCGGCTTTGCATTCCCAAGAAATGCCGCCAGATCGCACGAGAGCGTGAACAGCTCGGCGGTCTTCATCTCGATGACGCGAAAGTAATCTTTCCGGGAAAGTTCAAAATTGCGGCGGTTCTGCGTCTGCAAAATTTCGCCGGTGCAGACCGTGTTCGTCGCCATCGCGACCGCGCGGCAGACTTCCGGCGTCGGAAAACTCGCCGCCAGCTTCAACGCCTGCGCGAACAGGCAGTCGCCGAACAACACCGCGATTTCATTGCCCCAGTTCGCCGCCAGCGTGAGCTTGCCGCGCCTTATTTCCGCCTCATCCATCACGTCGTCGTGGACAAGCGTGGCCAGATGCACCATTTCGATGATGACCGCCGCCGTGACGTGTGCGTCCGAAATTTTGCCGGCGGAACTCGCCGCTAGCGCGACAAGCGTGGGGCGCATGTGCTTGCCGCTGCCGTTGAGCGCGTGCTCCGCGTAAGGAACGACCTGCGGGTCAAATTCGCGGGCCTGCCGTATCAGACATTGGTTGACCGACTGCAAGAATGGCTCCACATGTTCCACGATCTGTTTCCAGGAACAATTTGAGTTTTCACCTCGCGGGCCTCTTGAGTCGGGCCTCGCCACTTTTGATTCAGCAGCCAGCATTCGCCTGAATCTACTTTCGCAGCGCGAACGAGTCAAACTTGTTGTGCCGGCAAAAATTATTCAAGCCTGAAAATATAGCTGCTGAAATTCCGGAAAGGACGGCAATCAAGGGCATGACAAAACGTCACCCGCATGAAAATCAACACCGGAAGGCATTCACATTACCGGCGTGCCCTGTCCGTGAGGAGATGAGTTTCGATCATCCACCTTCGCCAAGGCTCCGGCAGACATGTCATTCCGTGCTGGCTCCCACGCCATAGCTTCGGCGGCGGCGCGTCAAGGTCAACCCCGCGAGATTTTCCTCCGGCTCTTTCACCGAAAATCCAGCGGATCAACAGAGTTGGAGGCTCGACATCCCGGCGGCATTGAACCAGAAGTGGATTGGCAACGCGAGTGTTTGTTAAACACCGGTTCCGGAAGGGTTGAATCAAATTCCCCGCGTGTTCACAATCTTGTTCCCCTGGCCGAGAACGATGACGCGCGGTTTCCATTTCTTGGCCTGCTTCGGGCTGACGCTGGCGAAGTTCATGATGGTCAGCAGATCGCCCTTCTTGCCGAGATGCGCCACCGCGCCGTTCATGATGATCTCGCCTGCGCCGCGCTTGCCTTTAATGGCGTAGGTTTCAAAGCGTTCGCCGTTGGCCATGTTGCCGCAGAGGATTTTTTCATGTTCCTGAAGGCCGCATTTCTCCATGAGATCGGCGGAAATGGTGAGGCTGCCCTCGTAATTCAGGTCGCCGCCGGTGACGGTGGCGCGGTGAATCTTGGATTTGAGCAAAAAAATGTCCATGGGCTATTTCAGTTTCAAAAAGTTCTTGATGATGATCCGGCCGCTCTCGGTCAGGATGCTTTCGGGATGAAACTGCACGCCCCAGATCGGCAGCGTCTTGTGCTTCACGCCCATGATCTCGCCCTCGTCGGTCTCGGCGGTGATTTCCAGGACGTCGGGCATGGTGTCGCGCTTGATGACGAGCGAATGATAGCGCGTCGCCAAAAATGGATTCCGCATCCCGGCAAACAAATCTTTTCCATTGTGTTTGATCGGCGAGGTCTTGCCGTGCATCATGCGATAGTTGACGACGACTTCCGCGCCAAAGGTGTGGCCGATGCATTGATGGCCGAGGCAAACGCCAAACACCGGCACGCCTTCCCCCGCAAACGTGCGGATGACATCATTGGACAGGCCGGCCTCGCGCGGCGAGCACGGGCCGGGCGACACCAGAATGCGTTCCGGCTTGAGCGCGCGGATCTGATCAAGGGAAATCTCGTCGTTGCGCCGCACCTGCAAGTCCGCGCCCATCTCGCCAAGGTATTGCACGAGGTTGTAGGTGAACGAATCGTAATTGTCCAAGACCAGAATCATTTTTCAGACAGACAATCTAGTTCAAAAGGCGGAAATTGAAAGCCTTAATCAACCGGCGCGGCAATCCGCTCATTGCGAAACGGCGGAAGTTTTGCGATAGTGCGGTGAACAATTAACAAAGGCAAAATATGGCGCAGGCAATAATGGAACCGGAAAAGGTGCGGCGGTTCGCCGAGGAACTGCAGCGGTTCAACAGCGACCTGGAGAACCGGATGCTCCTGCTGCACGCGCGGTTCGCCGCGCTGGGCGACACATGGTCGGACCAGGAACACGAGAAGTTCGCCGGGGAATTCCGGCAGACGATGAAGGCGCTGAAGAAATTTGTCGAGCTGTCGAAGGAACATACGCCGTTCCTGCTCCGCAAGGCGCAGCGCATCGAGGAATATCTGAACCAGCGATGACCAATTTAAATCCTCCTCATCGTCATCCTCATGCTCATAAATCAAAAATGAGGACGAGGATGACGATGAGCATGAGCATGAATTGATATGACCAGCCAAGCCCAAATCACATCCGTCGAAGCCATCGAAGCCTTTCGCGCGCAGTTGATCGTGTTTCTCGGCCAGGCGCGGCCCGTGCTGGAGGAGGTGGGCAATGAAATGTCCCGCACGCGGCTCTGGTTGCAAAACGACCAGCGCATGTTCTGGCAGCAGGAACTGCGCGTGCGCAACAGGCGGCTTGAGGAGGCGAAGCAGGAATTGTTCAACGCGACCATTTCCAACATTCCCGCCGGCAACGCCGCGCTCCTGCAGATGACGGTGCAGCGAGCACAGCGCGCAGTCCAGGAAGCGGAGGCCAAACTGAAACTTTTGAAACGCTGGGACAACGAACTCGACAACCGAGCCGCGCCGCTGCTGAAGCAGACCGAGCAGTTGCACGGCTTCCTGCTTACCGACATGACGCGCGCCGTCGCCTATCTAGACCAGACGCTCAAGGCGCTGGACGCCTACCGGAACGTCGCCCCGGCCCGCCCCGAACATGCCGCCGTCTCAATTCCGCCGGAGGAGAACAAATGAATTTGAACGGAAACAAAAGCCGCCTGATCGGGCTGACGCGCGAAATCACGCTCCAGTGGCAGGAGACGAAAAATCACTGGCGCGACATCAAGGCGGAGGAATTCGAGCGCAAATTCATCGTGGAGCTTTCAGCCCATGTCAACCGCGCCGCCCTCGTCCTGGAACAATTGGAGGAGCTTTTGAAAAAAGTGAGGAGCGACTGTGAATAATCTTCCCGGCGTCAACGAAATGCTCGCGCTGCTGGACGGCTTGAAAGCCGCCGTCGGCGATTTTGTCGCGCGCGAACAAAAGCTGAACGGCGATTTCCGCATCCAGTCCACCGGCGAACAGAACACCTTTGCGGTCCGCAACCAGGAACAGGAAACCGCCGCGGAGTCGAAAAAAACCGAGGTGCTGGCCGCGCTGGAGGCCGAAAGAAAACAGATCGACGCGCGGTTTGAAAAACGAAAGGCGCGCATCGCCCGCGCGGATTTGGCCGTAAGCCGGAGCGTCGCGAGCGCCATTTCCGAGGTGGACGCAAAATGGAAGGAGCGGACGCGACAAGGCGTGCTCGCGGCGGAAATTCAACGCGACGAGCAACTGGCAAACGCCACAACCAGCTACAATAATTTCCAGCAGTCCCTCTCCGCAGGCGGCGAAGAACTCGCGCGGATTGAAATGGCGGCGCGCACCGCCTTTCGCGGCTACGGAAAATTCCGGCGACTGCTCGCACCCGGCCGTTCATGGCCGGAGCCGGATTTGGCGCCCGATCATCAGACTTTGTTCCTGGAATTTCAAAAGCTTCGGGACAAAACTTCCGGCAATGTGGAACGCTTTGGAAAATTTCCGCTACCGCTCATCTTCAAATTTCTTCCCGTCTGGCTTCTGGCCGCGCTGCTGCTTGGCGTGGTGGCGGCGAATCCGGCGCTGGAACATTTTCACCGGAATGGCATTTCGCGATTGGAAGCGGGCATCGCGCTGGCGTCATTTTTTGCCGTCGCCGTCATTTACTTTCTCGGCGGACGCCTGGCCGCACCGCCGGCCAGCTCCATTGCCGGCGACATTGCAAAAATGCGACGGCTGTTTGACGTCTGCGTCGAAAAATCCGCCGCGCATCTCGAATCGGAACAGGCGCGGATCAAAACAGAATTTGACACCGCACGGCAAACTTTCAACCAGGAATGGCGGCAGGCCGTGCGCGACATCAGCCAGTCGCGCAGCAGCAATTCATCGCTCATCAGCGAGAAGGCGGCGCGGCTCGTCAAAAAAAACCAGCAATGGCATCGCTCCGCGCTGGATCAAAACCGGCGGCACGGCGTCGAAGCCTTGGCGCGCTTGCAGGCGGATGCCGCCGCGCAAGCCCGGGAAATCGCCGCAGCACACAAAATCAAAATGGCGCAGCTTGAAGGCGCTCACCAGAGCCGCTGGCGTGAACTGGAAACGGATTGGAAAAAGCGCATCACTCCGCTGTGCGACCAGCTTCGCGCCGCCAACGAAGCTGCGGAAAAAATTTGCCCGGATTGGAGCGATCCGGCCTGGAAAAACTGGACGCCGCCGTCGGCCTTCCAGAACGCCGTGAAATTTGCGCGGCTGGAAGGCGGCGTGGAAAATTTTGTCGGCGCCTTGCCGAAGGACCCGCGCTTGAAATGGTTCGGGCCCGCCACGCTGGCCGCGCCGCTCGCGCTGGTATGCCCGGCGCAAGGCTCCATTTTGTTTGAATCCGGCAAGACCGGCGGCGACGAGGCGTTTGGCGCGATCAACAACATCATTTTCCGGCTGCTGTCCACCACGCCGCCGGGCAAGCTGAACTTCACGATTTTCGATCCGGTCGGCCTGGGCCAGAATTTCGCCGCGCTGACGCACTTGTCCGATTACGACGAGAGCAGCCTCAACAGCCGTATCTGGACGCAGTCGGCGCAGTTCGAGGAAAAGCTCGCGGAGCTGAACGAGCACATGGAAAAAATCATCCAGATGTATCTGCGCAACGAATACGCGACCATCGCGGATTACAATGCGCAGGCCGGCAGCGTCGCGGAGAAATATCATTTCCTGGTCATCGCGTCGTTCCCGGTGAATTTCAGCGAGACCGCCGCGCGCCGGCTGCGCAACATCGCCGCCAATGGCGCGCGCTGCGGCGTTTACACGCTCATCCATTGGGATCAGCGCAGCCCGCTCCCGCAGGAATTCGTGCCCGACGAGCTGCGCCAGAACAGCGTGTGTCTCATCCGCACGGACAACGGTTTTGAATTGTCCGGCTGGCGGACGCCCGGAGTAAAATTGATTTTTGACGCGCCGCCGTCGCCGGAGTTCGCCACGGATTTTCTGCATCAAATCGGCGAGCGCAGCAAAAATTCCAATCGCGTCGAAGTGCCATTTGAACAAGTGGCACCGGCGGAACCGGACATTTGGACCGAGGAAACCACCGAGCTGTTGCGCGTGCCGATTGGCCGTTCCGGCGCGACGAAACTGCAATATCTCGAAATCGGCAGCGGCACGCGCCAGCACGCGTTGCTCGCGGGCAAAACCGGTTCCGGCAAATCCACTTTGTTCCACGTCATCATCACCAACCTCGCGCTGCGGTGCAGCCCGGAGCAGGTGGAATTTTATCTCGTGGATTTTAAAAAGGGCGTCGAGTTCAAATGCTACGGCACCCGCCGTTTGCCGCACGCGCGCGTCGTGGCTGTGGAGAGCGACCGCGAATTTGGCTTGAGCGTTTTGCAGCGCGTGGACGACGAATTGCGCCGGCGCGGCGATTTGTTCCGCAAGATTGGCGCGCAGGATTTGGCCGGCTACAAGCGCGCCGGCGGCGCGGAAGCCATGCCGCGCGCGCTGCTGATGATTGACGAGTTTCAGGAATTTTTCACCGAGGAGGACCGCGTGTCGCAGGGCGCGGCGGTGCTGCTCGACCGCATCGTCCGGCAGGGCCGCGCGTTTGGGATTCACGTCATCCTTGGCTCGCAGACGCTCGGCGGCGCCTACACGCTGGCCCGCGCGACCATCGGGCAGATGGTCATCCGCATCGCGCTGCAATGCAACGAGGCCGACGCCTATTTGATCATGGACCAGGACAATCCCGCGCCGCGCCTGCTTTCGCGGCCCGGCGAAGGCATTTATAACGATGCCGCCGGTGCCATCGAAGGCAACAGTCCGTTCCAAGCCGTCTGGCTCTCCGACAAAACCCGCGACGGCTGGCTCGCAAAAATCCGCGAACGCGCCGATCACAATCCGAATCAGTATCCCGGCCCGATTGTGTTTGAAGGCAACGCGCCGGCGGATGTGCGGGAAAATTATTTGCTCGCCGAATTGCTGCGGAGCGCGCCCGTCCCGGGCGCAGCAACGCACGCAGACAAAACAGTTTTCGGGATTTCGGAATCACAGCCAAAACCGGACGTCGCTGCGCCCGGGGACGGGCGCGCTCCGGTGCCGGCCAGCATCTGGCTGGGCGCGCCGAATTCCATCAAAGGCCCGACGGAAGCAATTTTTCGGCGGCAGAGCGGCGGCAATCTGCTGGTCGTCGGCCAGAGCGAGGAACGCACGGCGACGATTTTGTCCGTGGCGCTGGTTTCGCTGGCGGCGCAATATCCGAAAGGTGGGGTGCGGTTCGTGGTCTTGGACAGCACGCCGCCGGGCTTTCCGCAGCGCGAATTTTTGCAGGGCGTCATCCGGGCGCTGCCGCAGGAAGTCGGGCAGGGCAGCAACAGCAACCTCGCCGAAGTGATGGCCGGGCTGGCGGAGGAGCTGAAAAAACGAGCGGAAAACGAATCCGCCGGGCCGGAGATTTTCGTGCTGATCCACGGCCTGCAAAATTTCAAGAAACTGCGGCAGGAGGATGAATTCAGTTTTTCCAGCAGCAGCGGCGATGCGCCGAACCCCGCTGCCATTTTGCTGAACCTGATCACCGAAGGCTCGGCGCGCGGCATCCACGTCATCGCCACCTGCGACACCTACAACAATGTCAGCCGTTGTCTCGGCCGGAAAACCCTGAGCGAATTTGAAATGCGCGTCATCTTCCAGATGAGCGCCAGCGACTCGGCCAGCCTGATTGACTCGCCCGCCGCCGCCACCCTCGGACTGCACCGGGCGCTTTATTACAATGACCGCGAGGGCAGTCTGGAAACGTTCCGGCCGTATGCCCAGCCGGACAACGAGTGGATTGAAAGCCTCGCTCTGCGGCGGGAGTGAAATCAAATCACGCCGTTGATGACATCGGCGGCAACACCGCAGCCTGGCTTCACCCGGCCGATTTTTTCGGCCAAAACAAATTTAACTTCCCCGCCGCTCACTTTTTTGTCGAGCAGCATGGCTGCGAAAAGTTTTTTTCGCCGGGCGGAATTCAACTTGATCCCGACCGGCAATCCGGCGTTGAGAAACAATTTTTCAATCCGCGCCGCCTCGTCCTGCCGCAGCCCCAAAATCTTTTGCGACAATTTTGCCGCCGCCACCTGCCCGATGGCAATGGCCTCGCCATGCAGAAATTTTCCGTAACCGGAGCTGTTTTCAATCGCGTGGCCGATGGTGTGGCCGAAATTGAGGATCGCGCGCAAGCCGTTTTCCGTTTCGTCCTGCGAAACGACCTCGGCCTTGATTTCACAGCAGCGGGCGATGATTTGCGAAAGCGTCTTCAGATTCCGCCGCAAGATTCCCGGCATTTCATGCTCCAGTTGTGCGAACAGTTTCGCGTCGTAAATGACGCCGTATTTGACGACCTCGGCGAGGCCGGCGCGAAATTCGCGTTCCGGCAAAGTTTTCAAAGTTTCCAAATCGCACAGCACGAGCCGGGGCTGGTAAAATGCGCCGACGAGATTTTTTCCGGCGCGCAAATTGACGCCGGTCTTGCCGCCGACGGAACTGTCCACCTGCGCGAGCAGCGTCGTCGGCACCTGCACGAACGGAATTCCCCGCAGATAAGTCGCCGCAACAAACCCGACGAGATCGCCGACCACGCCGCCGCCGAGGGCGACGATGAAAGATTTCCGTTCGAGCCGCTGTTCCGCAAGCTGGTCGTGACAATTGTGAACCGTCCGCAAATTTTTCGACTTTTCACCTGAAGGAATCGTGATAAGCGACGGCTCGAATCCCGCCTTGACCAGGGATTCGTAGGCGGCTTTCGCAAAAATTTTCCCAACGTTCGTGTCGGTGATGATGGCGCAGCGGTCGCCGAGTTTCAGGCGCGCGCATTCGCCGCCAAGCTGCTTGAGCAGTCCCGGCGCGATTTTTATGGCGTAGCTGCGATTGCCAAGTTCGACGGAAACGATGCGCACGGGCGAAGCATAAAGACTGGTTTGAAATTGCGAAACAAAAAACCGAAATGACGGCAACCAAAGGCATGACAAAACTTTCCTTTGTGAAGTGCGCAAAGATCAAATCAGGCAGTCAAAACCTAGTTTTTCAGAGGTCTCAGAGCATCTGCCGGGAAACCTGGGGATGGCCGAAGCGATCCCGGGTGCGATCCGCGAGTTGATTCAGGAAAAGTCGCAACCATATTCAAAAGCGGCGGCGGGCCGCCGCAGTCCAAGACGCTGGCGCGAATTCTGCGGCTCCCGCGTGCGCGCGGCGTCTTAAAGCGGGCCAGTCCCCTGACGTTTTGAACGGCAGTGGACAGCCCATTCATTTTCCATCGCGCCGCGATTCTATTTGGACCGACTGAATATTCCAACATGCTGTTCGAGCGGGAAATCAATGCCAGATCAAATGCCTTTCGGCAGCGCGGTGGTGCCGGCATAAACCGCGTTCTTGCCGAGCAATTGCTCGATGCGCAGGAGCTGGTTGTATTTCGCGAGACGATCCGAACGGCTCAAGGAACCGGTCTTGATCTGGCCGCAGTTCGTCGACACGGCGATGTCCGCAATGGTGGAATCCTCCGTCTCGCCGGAGCGGTGTGAAAGAACGGCTGTGTAGCCGCTGAACTGCGCGAGTTGCACTGCGTCGAGAGTCTCGGTGAGCGAACCGATCTGGTTCACCTTCACGAGGATTGAATTCGCGGTGCCGGTGTCAATTCCCTTTTGCAGGAACTTCACGTTGGTCACAAACAAGTCGTCGCCGACAAGCTGGACCTTGTCGCCGATCTTGTCGGTGAGCTTCTTCCACGTCGTCCAGTCGCTTTCGCCGCAGCCGTCTTCGATGGAGACAATCGGATATTTGTTCACAAGCTTCGTGTAAAAAGCCACAAGGTCGTCGCCGCTGATGGTTTCGCCGGTGCTTTTCTTGAAGGTGTATTTTGAATCACCGTCGTAAAATTCCGACGCGGCAGGGTCGAGCGTCAGATAAATGTCCCTGCCCGGCTTGTAACCGGCGTCCTTGATCGCCTGAATGATGGTTTCCAGCGCTTCCTCCACGCTGCCGAGTTTCGGAGCGAAGCCGCCTTCGTCGCCGACTGCCGTGCTACAGCCTTTTTTCTTCAACACGGATTTCAACGCATGAAATGTTTCCGTGATCGCGCGCAGGCCTTCGCTGAACGTCGGCAGACCGAGCGGCATGATCATGAATTCCTGGAAATCAATCGGCGCATCCGAGTGCGCGCCGCCGTTGATGACGTTGGCCATCGGCACGGGAAGAACTTTTGCGTTCGGGCCGCCGAGATATTTGAACAGCGGCTGGTTGAGCGCGGCGGCGGCGGCCTTGGCGTTCGCCAGCGACACCGCAAGGATCGCATTCGCGCCGAGCTTGGACTTGGTTTCCGTGCCGTCCAGCTTGAGCATGGTGGCGTCAACGGTCAATTGATCCGTCGCGTCTAGGCCGGTGAGCGCGGGGGCAATTTTGCCGGTGACGTTGGCGACCGCCTTCTGCACGCCCTTGCCGCCAAAACGCTTCTTGTCGCCGTCGCGAAGTTCGATGGCTTCGTGTTCGCCGGTGCTGGCGCCGCTGGGCACTGCCGCACGGCCTACCGTGCCGCAGCACAGCGTCACGTCCACTTCCACGGTTGGGTTTCCGCGCGAGTCCAGGATTTCGCGCGCCTGTATGTTCTGTATGTTAGTCATAAATAAACAGGCATGATAAAAGCCGCGCGCGGCGAGTCAAGAATGTAACAACTGACAGGAAGCCTGTCCTGAGAAACCGAAATGCCGCCGTGCGAAATCATGTTTATCTCCTCTTTCTGCCGTTACGTCAGTCCCGGCGGATTCTTCCAGCGCAAACAATTCGTCAAATTATCCGTTCCGACCCCAAAACCGCTCCTGATGGCTGTGAAGTATTTCTTCCAAAACCGGCACCATTACCGTGGCGCGTTTTTCATTTTCACTCAGAGCCACATTCGGATCACTCGTCACCGGTTTCCCGTCCGCAACCAATGCTGTCGTCTGTTCCGCCTCAAACGGATGAATTGTTTCGCTCGCATGTCTTGAAGCTGATTCAGCGCTATCAACCTATAAGAATTTGCCGGACTGGCAATGCACCATTTTTTTGCTTCCATGCGGACAATTTTGATCTGGATTACGGATGTTGAAAACATCACCGCCGTCCTGGCCGACAGGATTTGTCCTCATTGAACAGCGTAAGAAACGCGCCAGAGGGTGCCGTTGCCATCCTCGGTCACGAGAAGCGCGCCGTCGTGCGCCACGGACACGCCCACCGGCCTGCCCCAGACGTTCCGGTTGTCCACCACAAAGCCCGTCAGAAAATCGTCGTATTCACCCGTGGGAACGCCGTTGTTGACACGCACGCGCACGACCTTGTAGCCGGTGCGCAACGAGCGGTTCCACGAACCGTGAAGAGCGTCGAAAACATCTCCCCGATATTCCGCCGGGAATGCCGACACGCCGTTTGTGGCCGTATAAAAAGTCATCTCCAGCGGGGCCGAGTGCGATTGCAGCAGCACATCGGGCACCGTTGCCTTGCCGGCAAGATCCGGCCGCTCACCGGCATGGCGCGGATCTTCAAAGTTGCCCATGTAATACCATGGCCAGCCATAGAAGCCGCCCTCTTTCACGCGCGTGATGTAATCCGGCACCAGGTTGTCGCCCAGGCCGTCGCGCTCGTTGGTTGAAACCCACAATTCGCCGGTGTCCGGATTCACCGCCATGCCCACGCCGTTGCGGATGCCCGTCGCAAAAGCGCGGAGCGGTTCGCGCCCTTCCGGGTCGGTGACCAGGATGTCGGCGCGATGTGTTTCCGATCCCCATGCCGCGCCCAGCCCGTGTTCCGCTTCCCAAGCCGGGATGTCCTGAGAATCTTTTCTGCCCATGTTTTCGGCGATGTTGGATCCGGAACCGACCGAGATGAACATGCGTCTGCCATCGCGGGAAAACGCCACGTCGCGCGTGCTGTGTCCGCCGCCGCCGTCGCTCAAGTGCGGGACAATCACCTGCGGGTCGCCGCTTGCCTTCAAATCGCCGTTGCGGTAAGGGAAGCGGACCACCGAATTGTTGTTGGCCACATAGACCCATTGCGGATTGCCACCGGGCGGATAAAAGGCGATGCCAAAAGGACGGTCCAAGCCTTCCGCAAAAATCTGGTTGTCCGAGGGCGCATCCGCCCCGTCGGCAGCACGCAGCACGCGAATGCGTCTCGCGCCAGTCTCCGCGATGAAAATATCCCCGTTCGGCGCCACGCGCATCAGTCGCGGATTCGTAAATCCGGAGGCAAACAACTTTACGGTGAACCCCGGCGGAACGGACAACATGGCGTCCGCAGGTTGCTTGACCACTTTCGGATTGTTGCCTGCCGAGGCGGTTTTGAAAGACGGCGGCAAATCCGCCAGCGTGAGATGATGTTTGACTCCCGGCGTTTCATGCTGCCATGCGCCGGGGTCGGCGGCGACCGAAGCGGGCGTTATCTGCACCACGCTGTTCGTCGGTATGACACCGGCGGGAACAACCAGGGTCGAAAGATAGGCGATCACATCACTGCGGTTTGTTACATCGGGCACGGGCATCGGCATGAGCGTGCCCGGAACCGCCACCATCGGGTTCGTGAGGAAACGATCCAACGAGGCCGCATCCCAGACGATGCCAGAATCCCCCAAGGCCTTGGTATAATTGAAACCCAGCCCGGTGCCGGCTCGCCGCCCCACAACGCCCACCAGGCTGGGTCCCTGCTTCACAATCACCGTGTTCCCCGGCCCCAGGCTGGTGGTGTGACATACCGCGCAATTGATTTGGAAGTAAGCTTTTCCATGACCGGAATCGCCGACCGGCGGGGCGTCGGCGGCACGCATCCCCGTCGCGGACAAAACCACGGCAACAAATATTGAACCAGGAAAACAGCGCTGGCCGGCAGAAACAATGGCGTTCATGAGATAACTTTTACTAAATGTGTGCATAAATGGAAATAATAACCTCGCCGCGTGTCAATCACGTTGATTTGCGGAGCATCCCCTAAAAAGGACGAAACCCGCCGGAATCGGTTACATTAAACATCCCGGTTTGATAATGTCCGGCTGCTGAATTAAGCTGGCCTTCAAAAAATTATGAATGAGGTGACACAATCTCGCTGGCTGCCCGTGGTGCTGTTGACGTGCTCGAATGTCTTCATGACGTTCGCGTGGTATGGACATTTGAAGTTCAAGGACAAGCCGCTCCTGCTGGTCATCCTCGTGAGCTGGGGCATTGCGCTGTTCGAATACTGCTTTCAAGTGCCCGCCAACCGCTGGGGCAACGCGGTCTATTCCCCGCTTCAGCTCAAGATCCTCCAGGAAATCATCACGCTCACAGTGTTCTGCATCTTTGCGTTCTTTTATTTCGGAGAAAAGGTGCGGTGGAATCATTGCGCCGCGTTCGTCTGCATCCTGGCGGCGGTGGCTTTTGCCTTCTGGCCGCATGAGCCGTGACCGCCAGACCATTATTGTTGACGCGGCGATACATCAGCAATCCGCCAAGGCTGCCAAGGACGGACAGGGCGAGCGCGGAAGGTTCGGAAGCCGGCGTCAGGGAAATTTTGTCAAACAATCCGTCGCCATTCGCATTAAAAAATTCAACGTCAGCAGCAGCGTTGTGTCCCAAGGTTTCAAGGCTTCATCACCGGAACACCGTCGGATTTATTTCGGCGATTCTTCAGCATCACTCGCACGGTGCTCATGCCAAACGGCACAAGCAGCGCGGCACCGGCAATGATGGTGGAGGGTTCTGGCACGGATATGAATGCTTGGTCACGCGCTTGGGCCATCATGGAAATCACACACGGTGCTGACATGAATGGACGCCAATGCGTTCTACGTCCAGACGCAAGCACGGACGAACCTGGCGTTCCTGACGTCGGGTTATCAAGCGGCGAGCACCAACCGTGCGCAGTCGCAGTTGGAAACGCCCGCCATCACGGGGATAGACAAGGACATCTCCACGCATTTGAACGTGCATCTGACGCCCATCACCAATGCGGTGGGTTACGAGGTGCAGACGTGCATCGGCTAAGCTCCGTGGGTGTCGGCGCTGTTCTCCAAGCAGGCGCGCACGATCATGTTTATGAGCCTGACGACGGGCACGGTGGTGCAGGTGTGTGCGGGGCCCTGGGCGGCAGCACCGGCCAGAGCGACTGGTCAATGCCCGGCTCCAGCATCGTGGACTGACATTGCGGTCAGCCACCATGCCTCTCACCCGGTCTTTGGCCACCCTCTTGTCCAATGGGTGAGGGACGGGGTGAGGCAAAGCCGGAACGGGAAACCGTTCCGGTTCTTTTTATTGAAGCGCGGCTGTGCGCGGAGCCTCAACCGCAGCGCGAGGTAAATGCTGCGGCTGGTCTTGAATATAGCCGGGCTCCGCCTGAAGATTTGGGTGACGAGGCACCGCCGCCCTACAAATCAATCAAGCAGGAATGGAAAAAACACAGTATTGCCTGCCAAAAGATAGTTGCCGATTGTTATGGCTATTCCGGCGGAATGGGCGATACTGGACGCGTCTGTTAGATAGCTTGTTTCTTTCAAGGCATGGTGAATCCTCAAGTGAACTCGTTTCAGTGATGATTTTAGACCCGGTTTTCGGGAACAGTCTGTGGAAAGCGCCGGTTTGTCGGACAGTAAATTATCACATGAGCAATAAATTATTTGTAGGAAATCTTTCCTTCAACGCCACTGAAAACACCCTGAACGACGCGTTCGCCGCGTTCGGCACGGTCACCGAAACCAACCTGATGATGGACCGGGAAACCGGTCGTCCCCGCGGGTTTGGCTTCATCACCATGAGTTCCGCAGACGAGGCCCAGAAGGCCATCGCCGGAATGAACGGCAAGGAAATGGACGGACGCGCCCTCACGGTCAATGTCGCCAAGCCGCGTGAAGAACGCGCGCCCGGCGGTGGTGGCGGTGGTCGTCGTGAATACGGCGGTAGCGGCGGCGGTCGCCGTTATTAAGCGCAGTTGAGTTTTCGCAGCGGGGCTTGGAGAAATCCAGGCCCCGCTTTTTTTGTTTTTGAAAATATTGGCTGTCGAATTTGCCGATGGAGCGCGGGCTTTAAAAAACTGACGAAAAATGGAATGGCTTCAATGTCAAATCCACATAGCCAGAATTGCCGCATCCATGACCGAAGGTGAACGCTCACAGGGGAGAGAATGCTGACGGCCATCCCCGCCGCCCAAGACGCCATGAACCAGTTCGCCTCGTTTGGCTACAGTATTCATTTAATACGTTCTAATGAGGATTGGCTGCAAGCTTCAATAGCGGACTTTATCCGGCTTGTCCATCCATTCCGCAAAAACTTTCACCGCCTCGCCGCGCAGCAGTTGTTTCATCCGGATTTTGCGACGCGAAACCGGCAGCGCCATTTTGCGGCAAATCAGATCATCGTCGAACTCGATCCGCGCCGCGTCCTTCCGCGTGTTCGCATAATAAATTGTTTTGATACGCGCCCAGTAAATCGCCGCGAGGCACATCGGGCAAGGCTCGCAGCTCGAATAAAGCTCGCAATCGTCCAGCCGGAAGGCTTTCAGTTTGTTGCATGCCTCGCGGATGGCGCAGATTTCCGCGTGCGCCGTCGGGTCGTTCGCGGACGTGACGCAATTCCAGCCGCGCCCGATGATTTTGCCGTTTCGAACCACGACCGCGCCGAACGGCCCGCCGCAATTTTCGCGCATCTTTGAAAGCGAAAGCCGGATGGCCTCGCGCATGAATTTCTCCTTCATCGGAACAATCCTGCCGGATTTTTCTTCGCGCCCAAAACCCTGCCGCAGTTGAAAACCGCCTGCAATTTTCCGCCGCGCCATTTCTGAAGCCTGTAAATCGTGCCGAACGTGAAATCCGGCCCCGCCGCGCCACGGCCGCCGATAATTTCAGCGCCACGCCGCACGTTGTCCAACATCCACGCCGGCAGCCGCGCGTGATACGGATTGCGCCGCACCTCGCCAGCATGGCATGCCAGCGCCGCAATCAAATCCGCCAGTTCGTCCGCACTGGTTTCAACCAGCAGGTTCGGATTTGCCATCTGCCCCCAGAATTCCGTCTCGACGGCAAAACATTCAAAATCGCGCGGCAATTTCCTTAACGCGTCCAACACCAGAAAGTGCGTTCCAATGTGCGCGGGATGGGCGTCTGTTTCATGCGGCAGAAAAATCACGCGCGGCTTTTGCGCCACAAGAATTCTTGCAATCGTTCTGACAGCCTCCAGCCAATGCGCGGGATTTTTCTTCCGCGATTCCAGATTGATGTTTTCAAAACCGGCCACGATCAAATCGAATCCGAGGCAGTCGCACGCATTCTTTAATTCGAGCAGACGCGCGGCGCGGCGTCCCTGCCTGCTGCCCAGCGTGACGGCGACGTTGGTGACTTTCCATTTCGCCTCGCGCAACAGCCGCAATGCAAGCGCGCCGGTGATGCACTCGTCGTCCGGGTGCGGGGAGAAAACCAGAACATCCGCAGGCTTGCGGGCCATGACAGAACGCGCTTTGAATTTATAATCCAGCGGAAGCTTTGTTCCACTTTGAAAAACCAGCGCCGACTCGGAAACGAATTTTTGAAACGGATTCATGACTTCTTCGCACCGCCAAAAAGCAGCCGCAAGCTGTTCATCACCACCACGACGGTGCTACCTTCATGGCCGACAACGCCGATCGTCAGCGGAATTTTTCCCAGCATCGCAAACGAAACCAGCACAATGACAGTGCCAAGCGAAATGACGAGGTTCTGGCGGATGACACGCCGGGCGCGCTGGCTCAGACGGAACGCGGCAAGAAAATTCTCAAGACGGTCGTGCATCAGAACCACGTCTGCCTGCTCCAGCGCCGCGTCCGAACCGCGCGCGCCCATCGCCACGCCGATGTAGGCCGCCGCCAGGCTGGGCGCGTCGTTCACGCCGTCGCCGATCATCGCGACGTGCTTCCCCCCCCCGCTCAATTCACGGATGGCCTCGACTTTCTGCTCCGGCTTCAGCTCCGCGCGCACGTCGTCGAGTTTCAATTCGGAGCGCAAATGTTCGGCGGTAGCCGCGCGGTCGCCGGTCAAAACGACCGAGCGCAAGCCTTCGTGACGCAATTCGTCAATGACGAACGCGGCTTGCGGACGGATGTCATCGCGCAAAACAATCCGGCCGAGCAAATCATTTTCAGCGAGCCAGATTTCGGAAAAGCCCGCGTCCGTCGCGGAAACCTTTGAAATGATTTTGGCCCGTTCGCCTTGCGCGAGCCATTCACGGCGGCCAAGCAGGCAATCGTTTCCATTCAGTTTCGCGCGCAAGCCATGTCCGGTGATGGATTCAAAATGATCCAAAGCGAACGGTTCGATTTGATTTTGCTTGCCGTGACGTGTGACGGCACGGGCGAGCGGATGCGTGGACAATTTTTCCAGCGAATACGCCAGCCGCGCGATTTCATCCTCGCGGCCCGGCGGAAAACTTTCAATTTGTTCAACACGCAATTCGCCGGTCGTCAGCGTGCCGGTCTTGTCGAGAGCGACGATGTTGACTTCCGCCAATTTTTCCACCGCAGCGCCGCCGCGAAACAGAATCCCGTGCCTCGCCCCGAAAGCAATCGCGGCCAGCACCGCCGAAGGAATTGAAAGGACGAGAGCGCACGGCGACGAAACGACGAGCAGCGTCATGGCGCGATAAAATGCGCTGTGCGCCGAGGCCGTGGTGATAAATGGCACAAGCCCGAAGCCCAGCCACCAGACGAAAAACATCGCAAAGGAAAGTCCGAGCACGATGTAAGTGTAAATGCCGCTGAACTTGTCCGCGAACTGCTGCGCGGGCGCCTTTTGCTGCTGCGCCTCGCGGATGAGCGTGATGATTTTTTGCAGCGCGCTTTCGGCGGCGGCCTTTGTGACCAGGATTTCCACCGCGCCCCAGAGATTGATGGTTCCAGCCAGGATGGCATCGCCGACACTTTTTTCAACCGGCGTGGCTTCGCCGGTCAGGTTTGATTCATCGGCGGCGGTCGCGCCCACGGCAATTTCTCCATCCACTGGAAATTGCGCGCCGGGCTTGATGAGCAATTTCATTCCCGGCCGCAAATTTTGCACTGGCACTTCGCGCTCGCGGCCCTGGTCGTCGAGCGCAGTGGCGGTCTTCGGAACGTCGCGGAAGAGCGAGCGGATTTCCTTTTGCGTCCGGCCAAACGCAAAATGTTCCAAGGCTCCGGAAAGGGAAAACAAGAACAGGAGCGTTGAACCTTCCACCCACGCGCCGATGCAGGCCGCGCCGACGGCAACGGCGAGCATGAGGAAATGCACGTCAATCGCGCGCTTTTGGAGGCGTTCCCAGACTTCGCCCGCCGTGTAAAAACCGCCCGCGAGATAAGCCGCGGCAAAAAGGAAAATCCTGATAGGCTCGGGCGAAAAGAATCCGGCCAGCCCGAAAATGCCGCACAGAACTGCTGCGGCAAGCTGCGGTTTCCATTCGTCAACGTCATGATCTTCGTCGGGCAGCTCGATTTCGCGCGGGACGATTTTGGGAAGCGGAAAATCCCGCCAGCGCCAGAATTTGGGCGCCGTCGGGCAGGTGATGCGCGCGATGGTCGTGCTCGCGCCGTCGTGCTGGATCGTGATTTTTTTCCGTTCGGCCTCGGACAACGGCGAGCCGCAGACGGCGCATTCGCTTTTGCCGCGCAACAAAGTGCAGGCGTGGCCGGTGTCCGCCTTCTGGACGGATTGGAGTTTTTCCGTGAGGCGTTGCGTCAACTTTTCCATTCCGTCCTGCGGAATGCGGCCCAAAGTGGCGACGGAAATTTTCTGCTGCGCCGAATCAATCGTCACGGCTTCCAGCGCCGGTTCCTCGGCAAGCGTGTCCACGACGGAACGCGCGAGGCAGGTTTCAGTCTCGCCGCGTGTCACATTCAATTTGCCGGACGCAGAACTCATCACCAACTTAATTTTAACAAATTGCGCCGGTTGACGCGATGCAAAAAAAGCTGAGGAAAAGCCAATTTTTGCATTTAGTTTTAACTGTTCAATTTCGTGCTCGTTTGGCAGCCTTGTAATGCAGCTTTGAAAAACAATTTATGACGAGCAATACTCCTTTGACTTCCAACCAAACAATACTTTCATGGGTCCAGGAAATGGCCGCGCTTTGCCAGCCGGATAAAACCCACTGGTGCGACGGCTCCGAGGCGGAGGACAAATTGATGCGCGGGCGGATCGTCGAGTCCGGCGCCGGCATATGGCTCAACCAAAAGCTGCGCCCGAACTCCCTGCTCGTCCGCAGCGACCCGCGCGACGTGGCGCGCGTCGAGCAGCGCACGTTCATCTGCTCGCAATCGCCGAAGGACGCCGGCCCGACCAATAATTGGGAAGCGCCCGCAGCAATGAAGACCAGGCTCAACGGCCTGTTCCATGGCTGCATGAAAGGCCGCACGCTTTACGTCATCCCGTTCAGCATGGGGCCGATTGGTTCGCCAATCGCGCAATACGGCATCGAGATTTCCGACAGCCCGTATGTCGTCGCAAACATGCGCATCATGACGCGCATGGGCACCGGCGTGTATGCGCAGATTGACAAGACCGGCATGTTCGTCAAATGCCTCCATTCCGTGGGAAGCCCGCTCGCGCCCGGCGCGAAGGATGTGACGTGGCCGTGCAATCCCGAACACACTTACATTTCTCATTTTCCGGAAGACCGGCTCATCATGAGCTTCGGCTCCGGTTACGGCGGCAACGCGCTGCTCGGCAAAAAATGTTTTGCCCTGCGCATCGCCTCTGCGATGGCGCGCGACGAAGGTTGGATGGCGGAACACATGCTGATCCTCGGCGTGAAGGAACCGTCCGGCAAAAAGACCTACGTCTCCGCCGCGTTTCCGAGCGCGTGCGGCAAGACGAATTTCGCCATGATCATCCCGCCGAAACAGCTCAAGGAAGAAGGATGGGAAGTCACCTGCATCGGTGACGACATTGCCTGGATCAAGCCCGGAGCAGACGGCTATCTTCACGCCATCAATCCGGAAGCTGGCTTCTTCGGCGTCGCACCGGGCACTTCTTACAGCAGCAATCCGATGGCGATGGACTCCATCAAACGCGACACGATTTTCACCAACGTAGCGCTCACCGACGATGGCGACGTGTGGTGGGAAGGCATGACGAAGACTCCGCCCGCACATTTGATTGACTGGAAAGGTAAAGATTGGACTCCGGATAAAAAGGATGCCGATGGCAAGCCAGTCGTGACCAGCCACGCGAACAGCCGGTTCACCGCGCCCGCGAAGAATTGTCCGATCATTGACCCCGACTGGGAAAATCCCGAAGGCGTGAGAATCAGCGCGATGATTTTTGGCGGCCGCCGCGCCACGACAATGCCGCTGATTTTCCAGGCGTTCAACTGGGTTCATGGCGTCTATCTTGGCGCGACCGTCGGCTCGGAAATGACCGCCGCCGCCGCCGGCACGCTCGGCCAGGTGCGCCGCGACCCGATGGCAATGCTGCCGTTCTGTGGTTACAACATGGGCGATTATTTTGCGCACTGGCTCGAAATGCGCCGGCTCGTGAAACATCTGCCGCGCATCTTCCACGTGAATTGGTTTCGCAAAAGCGCCGAGGGAAAATTTCTTTGGCCCGGTTACGGCGACAACATGCGCGTGCTGAAATGGATGGTGCAACGCTGCCAGCCGGGCGCGCACGCGATCGAGACATCCATAGGCTGGGTGCCGGAATATCAGGATCTCGACTTGCGCGGATTGGAAAGTGAAATGACCCCGGAAAAATTTGCCGAGGCGCAACGGATTGACACCTCCGAATGGCATCGCGAACTCGTGATGCAGGACGAGCTGTTCATCAAGCTCTACAGCCAGTTGCCGAAGGAACTCATCTTCCAGCGCGAACTGCTCATCTCGCGGCTGTAATTTGAATCAAGCCAGAAGCGATTTAGCTTTCGCCAAAGCCTCGTCGAGCTTGCTCGCGTCCTTGCCGCCGCCGCGCGCGTAGTCCGGCTTGCCGCCGCCTTTCCCGCCGACGATCGGCGCGATGGCCTGGATGATTTTTCCCGCCTGAACTTTTGCCGTGAAATCCGCTGAGACCGATGCAATCAACGTCACCGCGCCGTTCGCCGCGCCGCCAAGCACCACCACGCCCTTGAACTGCGATTTGAGCGCGTCCGCGATGGCTTGCAACGTTTCGCCATCACTCGCGCCGAGGTTGACGATGATGGCGGGAACGCCGTTGATCGTTTCCGCGCGCGTCATTAAATCTTTCGCATTACCGGCCGCCGCTTTCATGGTGGCCGTCCGCAAGGACTTCTCCAGCTCTTTTTGATGCGCGAGCAGGGCTTCAATTTTTTTGTCCAGCTCGTGAACCGGCGAATTCACCTTGCCTGCAAGATTTTTTATGAGCGCAACTTCGTCGTTCGCTTTGCGATAAGCTTCAAGTCCGGCAATCGCCTCAATTCTGCGAACTCCCGCGGCAATGGCGCTTTCGCCGACGATGCGGAACAGGCCGATCTCGCCCGTGGCACGCGTGTGCGTGCCGCCGCAGAGTTCCATTGAATAGCCGTCGAGCTTCCCAGCGTGGCCACCGATTTGGACGACGCGCACCACATCGCCATATTTGTCGCCGAAGAACTGCATCACGTCCTTGCGGTGCTTCACGTCCGCGTGCGGAACTTCCGTCCACGAAACGCTGGCGTTGTCGAGGATGCGTTCGTTGACGAGCTTCTCGATGTCGGCGACCTGCGCGGGCGTGAGCGGCGCGCTGTTGAAATCGAAGGTCAACTTGTCCGGCCCGACGAACGAACCTTTTTGCGACGCTTCCTTGCTGGCGACTTCGTGCAACGCCCAATGCAGCAAATGAGTGACGGTGTGGTGGCGCTGAATTGCATCGCGGCGGGATTTCTCAACCGCGAGCGTGACGCCAGCGCCGACTGCCGGAGCATCGCCGCCTTCGACAAAATGCAAAAATGTATTTCCACTCTTTTGCGTGTTGGTCACGCGCCAGAGATTTCCGTTGCCAGTCAACTCGCCGGTGTCGCCGACCTGGCCGCCCATCTCGGCGTAGCAGGCGCTGGTGTCGAGGATGACGGCGGTCTTGTCTTTCAAGGAGACGACTTCCAGCACCTTGGCCGGCACGGCTAGTGCCTCGTAGCCGACGAACTTGGTGGGCGTGGTGGTTTCGATTTGCGAAAGCGAAATGACTTCTTTTTTCTGCGCGGCGCGGGCGCGGGCGCGCTGCTCTTCCATCAACTTCTCAAAGCCGACGGTGTCCACGGTCAAGCCGCGTTCACGCGCCATCAACTCGGTGAGGTCGAGCGGGAAGCCGAAGGTGTCGTAAAGTTGGAAGGCGAAGTCGCCCGCGATGACCAAGTCTTGGGGAGCGCGCCCGCCCCGGGCGCTGTTTCCCGCGCCCTCGCGGGAAACCTCGGAGACGTGGCTTGCAACCGACGCGTCCGGAGTCCACAGCCAGCGGTAATTCTCCGTCTGGGGAACCACCCCGTTGTCCCAGGGATTGCGGCAGATGTAATGAAATTTTTCCTCCAAATCGGCGGTGCCACGCAGGAGCCGATCAAACGATTCTTCTTCCCAGATATGAACGCAGGCCACTTTTGCGGATTTGTTGATCTTGTGCGCCGTCGTGGACTTGATTCCATGCAAAATCTCGCCCAGCGAATAGAATACGGGCTTGCCCTCTTTGTCTTGTTCTTTGACCTGCGGCTCGAATAGCAAATGAACATGATCAGGCATCACGCAGGCGGCGAACAACTGATACTGGCGATGGGTGTGCGCATAGATAATGCTCTCCATCACGATGTCCCGCTCGGCGGCGGTCAACGGCCGCTTTTGCCGCGTGGCGAACGTCACCATGTATTTGCCCCAGGGCCGCTCGAAGTGCGGCAGACGACGTTTGGAGTATTTTGCGCCCCGCTCTTCCTCCGCACCCGGGCCGCCCGCGAGGGCGCGGTCGGCTGCGCCCGGGGCGGGCGCGCTCCCCGACAGCTTCGCGGTCTCTTCGTTGAAGAGTTCGATGCCGCGATCCAACGTCTTGTTAAACGCCTCTTCCTCGCGCTGGATGGTTTCCTGCACCTGCTTTTTGCGCGCGCGGATTTCGGGAAAAACATCGCCCATCGTGTCGGCCAGCACGTCCACCAGCTTATAGAAGAACGGCTCCTTGAAGCCGAGCGTGCGGCCGTAGCGCACCGCGCGGCGCAGGATGCGGCGCAAAACGTAGTTGCGGTCGTTGTTGCCGGGCTGGATGCCGTCGGCAATGGCAAAACTCAGGGTGCGGATATGGTCGGCGATGACGCGGAAGGCGATATCTATGGCAATTTGGCCGTATTCCAGCGATTTATGGGTGTCCCCCGATGTCCCGTGGGTGCCCACAGGTGTTCCGTGGGTGTCCACAGGTCTTCCATGGACGTCCACAGGTCTTCCATGGGCGTCCACAGGTCTTCCATGGGCGTCCACAGGTCTTCCATGGACGTCCACAGGTCTTCCATGGGCGACCACAGGTGTTCCGTGGGCGTCCACAGGTCTTCCGTGGGCGTCCACAGGTCTTCCGTGGGCGTCCACAGGTCTTCCGTGGGCGTCCACAGGTCTTCCATGGGCGTCCACAGGTCTTCCGTGGACGTCCACAGGTGCTTCGTGGACGCCCACCGATGACGCGTGGACGCCATTTGGGAGGGTGCTGCCGTAGGTTTTCCCGCTCATTTTCTCCAAAACATCGAAAATGGGGCGAAAAATGTCAGTTTCGTAGTTGGAAATCTTGGCGTTGGTGAATTCGGTGAAATTCTTGGTGCCTTGTATAATGGAGGTGACGCGTTCAAAGCCCATGCCGGTATCCACGTGCTTGGCCGGGAGCGGTGAAAATGTGCCGTCGGGATTGGCGTTGAACTGGATGAAGACGAGGTTCCATATCTCGATGCAGCGGGCGTCGCCCTGGTTGACAAGACTGCCGCGGGTGTCGCCGCCGGGTGTGAGGTCCACGTGAAGTTCGCTGCAAGGGCCGCATGGCCCGGTGTCGCCCATCATCCAAAAATTGTCCTTTTTGTTTCCATAAACGATGTGGACGCCGGGGTCGAGATCGACGGCGCGGAATTTCTCGGCCCAATAATTCCATGCTTCCTCGTCGCGTTCGGAGGGGTCGCCTTTGGATTTGTCGGGGTTGTAGATGGTGGCGTAGAGCCGCTGCGGCGGAAATTTCCACTTGTCAACGACGAGTTCCCACGCCCAGTCAATCGCCTCGCGCTTGAAATAATCGCCGAAGCTCCAGTTGCCCAGCATCTCGAAAAAAGTATGGTGATAGGTGTCGAGGCCGACGTCGTCGAGGTCGTTGTGCTTGCCGCCGGCGCGGATGCACTTCTGCGTGTCCGCCGCGCGACCGGGCGTGTAGGGACATTTGGTCTGGCCGAGGAAAATCGGGACGAACTGGTTCATGCCGGCGTTCGTGAACAGGAGGTTCGGCGAATCGGGCATGAGGCTGGAAGAAGGCACGATGGTGTGCTGCTTCGACTTGAAGAAGTCGAGGAAGTCCTTGCGGATCTGGCTGCTTGAGCGGATTTGTGCTGGCGTCGTCATTTGAAACAGGCGGGAAGTTAATAAAAAAAACACGCGCGGGCGAGCGGAAGTTTTGGGAAAGCCGCTTCTGGAAATTTTTGCAAAGTCGTATGGACACTGGTGATGATTTAACCGAATATGAAGAAAACGAATTTTGATTTTTTAATGAGAACAGGCAAAGAACTCATATTGGCCACCCGGCCGTTCGCCGCAGATTACACCGTGAAAAGCTGGTGGTGCATTCTTTCGACGACGCTCATGCTGGCGGCGGCGGTGGCGGGAACGCTCTGGTTTTCCCACCTGGCTGTCAGAATGGTTTGCAGCCTGCTCGCCGGATTGCTGCTGCTCCGCCTCTTCGTCATTTACCACGACCAGCAGCATCACGCCATTTTGTCCAAGTCCCGGGTGGCGGAATATTTCATGCGCGCGTTTGGCGTGCTGTCGTTAAGCCCGAGCAGCATCTGGCGCGCGTCGCATAATTATCATCACAAGCACAATTCCAAGCTCCGCAGCGCGCACATCGGCTCCTATCCCATCATGACGCGCGCCGAGTATTTGCGCTCATCAAAGCGCACGCGCTTCGACTACCTGTTCATGCGTCATCCGCTGACCATCCTGTTCGGCTATGTGTTCGTGTTTCTTTACGGGATGTGCCTGTATCCGTTTTTTGACAAACCGCGCGAACATTACGACTGCCTGATCGCCGCCGTGGTCCACCTGACGCTGGCGGTGCTGCTGACGTGGTTCTTCGGCTGGCCTGCGCTGTTCCTGACGCTGATCATTCCGCACTTCATCGGCAGCGCCATCGGGTCGTATTTATTTTATGCGCAGCACAATTTCCCGGGCGTATCTTTTTATGACCGCGCCGGATGGGCCTACGAAAAAGCCGCGCTGGAATCCTCAAGCTTCATGAAGACCGGCCCGGTCATGGCGTGGTTCACCGCGAACATCGGCTACCATCACATCCATCACCTGAACGCCCGCGTTCCATTCTACCGCCTGCCGGAAGTCCTGAAGAAAGTTCCCGAACTTGGAAAACCCAAGACGACCTCGCTGCACCCGCTGGACATCATCCGATGCCTGCGGCTGAAGGTCTGGGATGTCGAGTCGCAGCAGATGGTGGGACTTTGAAATGTCAAGTCGTCCGCCGAAAATATTTTTAAAAATAATTCTTGAGTAATTTGACCGGCAGGACGATAAAGGTCTTAGAAGTTAGCACGCTCTTTTAAAAAATAATTTCCCTGCCCTGTTCGTGATTCGAAGCAATCCTTGAACCGTAAGTTAAACGATCACGGAGCGAGTCGCGGTTGTGGCCGACACGCCTTCACTGGAAGTCGAAAGCATTCAGGCAAGTTCCCATGTAGCAATACATGTTCAAAGGTAAGTTAGACACGGCAATGGCGGGGGTTCTTTCAAGATCGCAGGACTGACTCGTCAACCCTGCTATCAAAGCCCGCCACCCGTTGCGGGCTTTTTTCTTTTGGGAAATCATTTTGTCCGGTGCTAATCTTAGCTCATGGCACGCGACGACTTGTTTTCCGCTCCGGTTGAAAGCCAACCGGAAGCAAAGTCTCCTTCCGCAGCCCCGACCTGGCGCGACAAGCCTGTGCAGGATAATTTCCGCAGCCAGCCGCTCGCCGCGCGGATGCGCCCACGCAACCTAGATGAATACGCCGGGCAAACGCACATTCTCGGCGCGGGACAATTGCTGCGCCGGGCGATTGAAGCCGACCGCATCCAGTCGCTCATTTTTTACGGGCCTCCCGGCACCGGCAAAACTTCGCTCGCCCAAATCATCGCCCGCCAGACCAAGAGCAAGTTCGAGAGATTAAGCGGCGTGGAATCCAATGTCGCCGACATGAGACGCGTATTGTCCGCCGCCGCCAACCGGCTTGAGAACACCGGCGCGTCCACGATCCTCTTCATTGATGAAATCCATCGCTTCAACAAATCACAGCAGGATGTTTTGTTGCCCGACGTGGAAAGCGGCGTGGTCAAGCTCATCGGCGCGACCACGCACAACCCGTTTTTCTTCGTCAATTCACCGCTCGTCTCGCGCTCGCAAATCTTTGAACTGCGCCCGTTGACCGAGGAAGATTTGTTCTCGCTTCTGCAACGCGCTTTGGCCGACGAAGAACGTGGCCTCGGCTACATGAAAATTTCCGCCGACGAAAATGCGCTGCGTCATCTTGCGAAAATTTCTGATGGAGACGCACGCAAGGCTTTGAACGCACTCGAAATCGCCGCGCTCACAACCGCGCCGGAGAAAAACGGTGTCGTGAAAATCACGCTTGAAGTCGCCGAGCAAAGCATCCAGAAAAAAGCCGTTGTGTATGATGGCGATGGCGACGCGCATTACGACACCATTTCCGCGTTCATCAAATCCATGCGCGGCAGCGATCCGGACGCGGCGCTCTACTGGCTGGCGAAAATGATCCACGCAGGCGAAGACCCGCGCTTTATCGCGCGGCGAATAATGATTTGCGCGGCGGAAGACGTCGGGCTGGCAGACCCGATGGCGCTCGTGCTGGCAAATGCGTGCCTCGCCGCGTCGGAATTCGTCGGCTGGCCGGAGGCGCGGATTCCACTGGCCGAGGCGACGATTTACATCGCCACTGCGAACAAAAGCAATTCCGCCTATCTCGCCATTGACGCGGCTCTGGCGGATGTCCGTTCCGGCCGCACGATTGCCGTGCCGGAACATCTGCGCGATACGCATTACAAGGGCGCGGAACGGCTCGGTCACGGCAAAGGTTACGAATACGCTCACGACGGCAAGGAGCATTTTGTCCCGCAGGATTATCTCGGCGCGGACAAGATTTATTACGAGCCGACGGATCAAGGCGTGGAAAAGAAAATCAAGGAGCGTGTCGAGAAATGGCGGGCGCAGTTTGCGCAATCCAAAGCCCAAGGCCAAAACGCCGGACCCGGTTGAATGCCGATGGAAACTGGAGTTCAAAAATCCAAATCCGAACTGCGCTCGCAAATCCGCGCGCGGCTGGAAAAGATTTCCTCCGCAGTGCGGGCGGTGGAATCCGTTGACTTTGGCGAGCGGTTGAAAACTCAAATCCCCAGCGCGCACACGATTTTATTTTTCGCGCCGTTGCCGGACGAACTGGATGTCTGGCCGGTGCTGGAGCTGTCGCTGGCGTTGGGCACCAACTGCGCCCTGCCATTTTTTGACTCGGAAAAAAAATCCTATATCGCGCGGCAACTCACAAACCTGAACACAGACATCGTCGTCGGGAAATTTGGCCTGCGGGAGCCGGCCTCAACCTGCGCCCAGATTCCGCTGGATAAATTCGACCTGATCCTCGTGCCGGGAATGGCGTTTGACATCTCAGGGAACCGGCTCGGTCGTGGTTACGGGTTTTACGACCGGCTGCTGGAAAAGGCCGCCGGGATAAAATGCGGCGTGGCCTACGATTTTCAACTTCTGGAAAAAATCCCGTCGGAACCGCACGATGCGAAGGTGGATTTTATTTTGACGCCGGAGCGATGCTTGAAAGCCGCGCGTTGAACCGGGAATCACTGCGGATGCTGCTGGTCCATCATAGGCATTCCGTTTTCCCAGCCTTGAGGAGCATTCCACGGACGGGCTGAAACGTTTTCAGGCTCACCGGTCGAGCAGCCGCTGACGCCGAGGAAAACCAATCCTAGCAGAAGAAGCAATAAATACTGGACGGCGCGGAATTTCATTTCAGGTGGCCGGGTGCGCCGGGCTGACTTCGTCGCCCTCAAAAACCTCGCCGAGTTTCCAGCCGGGGACGATGTTGGCGATGCAGCGGTCTTTCTCAATGCTGCGGACGATGACCTTGGCCACGAGCTTGCCGTCACGGCTCACGAGCAGTTCGCCATCCTGCAACACGCCCTGATCTTCGCCGATGTTGAGCACCACGAAATCCCATTTTGGATCCACCACCATCACCTTGCCCTTGAGGTCGGCGCGCAACCTGACGACATAATCTTCATTGCCGAGAAGCTGGTTAAGCTGGTTGGTCAGCCGCCCGATCGTCCGGCTCATCACCAATTTCTCCTCGTTCGCCACGGCAATCGCGTCCTGCGCGCCTTTAAGGTCGGTGCGCAATTTAAGTATCTGCTCCGGCGTCAGGTCGGTGTTCTTGTAGGCGGACAGGTCGTTCTGGGCGGCATCGCGATCCTGCATCGCCTTGGTGAGCTTGTCCGTCAAATCGTCCGCGCGCTTGGTCTGCGCTGCTGCCGTTTCCTCCGCCGCCTTGCGCGCAGTGTTCGCATCCGCCAATTGCGTCTGCGTCTGCCTCAAGTCATTCTGCGTCTTCGCCAGGTCCTTTTGCGTCTTGGCAAGGTCGGTTTGCGCCGTGATCTTGTCGGCGCGTTGCGTGTTGCGGTCGTCCGTCAAGGCGCCGATCTTGTCCTTCACCACCACAAAATTCACCACCCCGGCTCCGATGGCCGCTAAAATGGCAATTATCAAACTGATGCGAATCAACATGGCTGTTTTGAATTTCCAGAGAAAATAAACTTTCGAGCCAAACCTGTCAACGCCCTTTGCATCTTTCAACGATTTATTTTCCCTTTCCCAAACTCCGCTTTCGTTGCACTTTGATTTTTGAATGCAACGCCCGCCCGCGACAGCCCCATGCAACTGAACCACGGCATCCACCTCGCCTACAGCACCAACGTCCATCGCGGCGAGACATGGCGCGAAACTTTTGACTCGCTTGTCAATTGCACGCTCGCCGTCCGCCAGAAAGTCTGCCCGCAAAAACCCTTCGCCATCGGCCTGCGATTGAGCCATCAGGCCGCCGCCGGATTATCCGACCCAAAAAACCTCCTGGCATTCCAGCGCTGGCTCGAAAAAAACTCCTGCTACATTTTCACCATCAACGGATTTCCCTTCGGCCGGTTCCACGGCACCCGCGTGAAGGAAAATGCCTGCCGCCCCGACTGGACCTCGCCGGAGCGCCTCGCTTACACCAACCTCCTCTTCGAGCTGCTCGCTCAACTCCTGCCCGCCGGTATCGAAGGCAGCGTCAGCACCCTGCCCGGCTCCTTCAAGGAATTCATCCGCACCGGCGAACAGCAGCAGCTCATCCGCGAATCGCTCTGGAAATGCGTCGAGCACGTCGCGCACCTCACCGAGCGCACCGGGAAGAAACTGCACCTCGGCCTCGAACCCGAACCCCTCGGCCTCATTGAAAACAGCCGCGAGACCATCCGCCTCTTCGAACAGATCCGCGACGAACATCCCCGCGACCCGCGCCTCGGCGGACACCTCGGTGTCAATTACGACACCTGCCACTTCGCCGTCGAGTTTGAAGAACCGCGCCCCGCACTTGCCGCCCTGCGCGACGCCGGCATCAAGATCAGCAAAATCCATTTAAGCTCCGCGCTCAAGACCATCGCCACCCCCGAAGCCCGCGCCGCATTGAAACCATTTGCCGACGACATCTACCTCCACCAAGTCGCCGTGCGCCACGCCAACGGCAAATTAACATTCCACCGCGACCTCCCCGACGCCCTGAACCTTCAACCTTCAACCTTCAACCTTCAACCTTGCCCCGAATGGCGCATCCATTTCCACGTCCCGCTGCACGCGCCCGCCGCGCCGCCGCTCCAAAACACAAACGACCATCTGCTCGGCGTCCTGGACGTGCTCGCGGAAACCCCGGCCCTCTGCACGCACCTCGAAATGGAGACCTACACCTGGGAAGTGCTCCCGCCGGAATTGAAATCCCGCAGCGTCGTAGAACAGCTTGCGGGGGAATACCGCTGGACACTCGCGCGCCTCGCCGGGCGCGGCCTCGCCGGGGAATAAATATGCCGGCGACGCAAAATGCCCCTGCCCTGCCCGTCCGGCACAATTGAGGCCGCCTTTTTAATTCCCGCGTAGCAGCCGACGTGAGGAATCTCTGACTCAAATCCATCTTGAGGAAGTTTGAGACCCGTCACCTCGTCACCTGCGAAATGTAGATGTGTTTTCCCACTCACAATTTGGACTCTGCGCCTGCCATAAATAATATGGCAAGAACAAACCAAACGTCAGCAATGCCATACATTCCAGATCCCTCAAATTGTTATCCGTCTCAATGGCAAAATCCGGTAATTGCCCGGCGTGACGGTCGTTTTGCCTGAATACCGCCGTTTCCAGCCAAAAAATTTGCTTTTTTCACCCGGACACAGCCGTGGCAGGCCGATTTGACTGTCGTTTCACCCACACACGGTCGTGGCTGACCGAAAAATTCGATTTTTTCACCCTAACACGGCTGTGGGAGGCTAATTCGACCGTCGTTTTGGTCGGACACGGCTGTGGTTAGCCAATTCGACCGTCGTTTCGCCCCGACACGACCGTGGCTGAGTGAAAAATTGGCTTTTTTCGTCCGCCCACGACCGGGACGCATTGCGCACCAGCGTCTTGGAGTGCGGCAGCCCCCTGCCGCTTTTCGTCCGTAGGGCTGACGACGCGAAAGCGGCAGGGGGCTGCCGCACTCCAAAACCTCGCGGGACTTTTCAGACGAACCGGCAAAACACGACCACAGTTTTACCGAAACCAGCGTTTCGTTTTCACCAGCAGCAGGCAGGCAAGGCAGGCGAGCCATGCGGGGATGGATATGGCCGCGCCGGTCTGGAACGCGCGGTCTGCGTAGGTCAGCCGGATGTGATGCCGGCCCGACGGGATTTGGACGGCTTGAAATCCCTCGTTCGCCCGCAAGAGCGGCGACGGCTGGCCGTCCACCAGCACGCGCCAGTCGTGATAATATGTCTGCGCGATGACGACGAGTGACGGTTCGGCGGCCTCGGCTTCGATGTCCACGGTTTGGTCGGTGAATTTCGATTCGAGAATTCTGGCGGAGGTCTGGTGGGTGACGGTCACGAGCGGTTTTTCATCCGGCGGCAGGAAAACCATTTTGCTCCCGTCGAACTCAGGTTCAATCAGCGCGTTCAACGTGTCAGCGTCGGACAGATAGACGGGATTTTGCCCGGCGGTCACGAGCGGCAGGAAGGTTGTGCGCGGCTGCATGGCGTAAATCCTGTCCGGCGAGGTGATTTGCGAGATGCCCATGAAATCTTCCAGGTGCGGGAAATTGTTGTTGGTCGCGCCGTAAAACCAGAACGCCAGCGCCTCGCCTTCGCGCGGGACGAGCGAGAAAAAGCCGTCGGTCTTCGGCACGTTGTCGAGGAGGTTGCAATCCTCGCTGCAACCCAGGCGGTTGGCGAGGAAGTTGTTCTGCGGATCGCCCAGCGGCGTGTGGACGAACATCGCGGCCGCCATGGGCGTGACCATCGCACGCGAGCCGCCGGGCGCGGGCAGCGGCTGGAGTTTGTGCATCTGGTTCAAGAATCCGGGCGCATAAACGGCGGGCGGCACGGTGGGGTTCTGCGCCGGCTCGTGCGTGAAAACGTCGAGCCATGCGATGAGAATCAAAGCGACCGGCGCGGCACGGAAAATTCCGGCGCTGCTCTTGCGTGCAAGAACAAGGAGGATCGCTCCGGTCAAGATCAGGAACTCGGCGCGGGAAATGCCGTTGAGCAGGGCGGCGCGCGGCTGGTCGCCCAGCATCGGCGCGTGTTGCGTCCAGAATATAATCCCGACGACCAGAGCAAATAAAATTGCGCCGAACAGAAGCAGTTGTTTCTTAATTCTCTCCACGTTAGCCAGCGCAAACGCCGCCAGCACCGGCGCGACGAAGGCGATGATGATGGTGAATTTGACCGGATAGGTGACGAGGCTTAATTGCGGCAGCACTTTTCGCAGCGCGGGATAAATGGGCGTGCCGTCGCCGAGCGCGAAGAGATAAGCGACGACCGCAACAGCGCCGAGCAGCCACACGCGGCGTTCGCGCACGCAGGGCACCGCCAGCAGCGAGAGCCAGAGCGCGCCTATGCCGAGATAGTATGATGACGTCCATCCCTGGCCGTGCTGGAAGAAAACGCCGGTGTCCCAGGTGTTGCCAAAGGCCATCGGCACGAGGAAATTCGCCCAACCGCGCAAGGGCAGGGACCAGCGCAAATCGGCATAGCCGGAGTCGCGCTGCGAATGCGCGGCGAGGTCGAGGAACGGCAGGAGCTGGATGGCCGTCAGCGCGAAGACCAGCGCGGCGACAACCGGAAACCGCCAGAACATTTTGCCGCGCGTCGCGGCAGCGCCGTTGCCTCCGCAAGCAAGCTGCTGAATCCACAACGCCAGCAGCAAAGTCCAGGTGAAGAAAATGATTTCCGGCCCGCCCGCGAGCATCTGCATCGCGCCGACGAGCGCGGCGAGAAAGATCTTCCTTCCGCCGTCGCGCCACGCGAGTTCGACGGCGAGGACGACCCACGGCATCCACGCGAACGTGGCGAGATGGCTCGGCCACATGAGCAGGTTGAGAGTGAAGCCGTTGAAGGCAAAGACCGTTCCGGCGAACGCGGCGGCGAAGTTGCTGCCCGTCCAGCGGCGCGTGAGAAAGAACATCCCGAGGCCGGCGAACCACAAGTGCAGGAGGCAGAAGAAGCCCAGCGACCATTCGAGTGGCAGCGTCAGGTAGATCAGCGACGGCGGGTAGAGCGGCATGGTGTTCCATTGCGCGAGGAACGGGATGCCGCAGAAATTGTAGGGATTCCACATGGGAATTTCGCCGCGCCAGAAACAGTCGCGCTGGAAATGGGCGAGGGGATAGGCGAAGAATCCGTAGTCGCGGAAGACGAACGTCTGCAGGCCGAGGATGACCTGCGGGAACGACGCGAAGACCAGCACTGCGAGCAGGACGCCGAACCGGCAGGGCGTGAACCAGTCCAGCGCGCGGTTGTCGTTCGATTCAGTCATGAATGTCGCGCCATCTTATTGCGGAAGTGAAACCGGCGGCAAGTATTCCCCGATGGATTCACGCTTCCACCACGCACCGGTCGCGCGCCGCTCTGCGAAGTTCGTGAAATGGTAATTGTAGCACTCGGCGCGAATGAAATGCGGCGGCTTGCCGGGAAACGGATTCTTGTCCAGCAACGCCAGCACGTCCGGCGAACCTTGCAGGAGGCGTTCGCAGAAGTTCCCGAACCACGGGTTCTGCTGGTAGTCGCCCAGCGCCGCGAACCACATCTGCCAGTCGAGCCGCGGCTGGAATGGCGCGACGAAGGACGGTCGGCGCGTCACGTCGCCGGGCTTGTATCTGAATCCGTAGGCCAGCCAGTTGGTGCCGTCGTTGCTGCCCTCGACGATGATCTCGTTGCGCTGCGTGGTCATCACGGCGAACAGGCCGTAGTTGTTCACGCTGCGCAGCGGCGCGAGCTGTCCCGCCACCCAGCCAAACGGGGCGAGCAGGGGAGAACGGCATCCGAGCGTGACTGCCAGCGTGAAACTTGAAGCGCACAGAATCACCAACGCAATTGCGACAAGCAGAGGACGCGGCCAGCGCAGCCCCGGCGGGCAAAGGATTGCCCGCCCTACCATGGACGAGGCAGGGCGCGTCACTCCGTGCGCGCCGCCGTTTGACAATTCACAACCACAGGATTGATTGACGGGAAATAAGCCGGACAATTTCCGAGGAACAATCATGGCTAATGCAAAATCATCGAGCAGCAGCAGGCAGAGGGCCAGCGTGAGCCAGTTGAAGAAAGTGTAATTGCCGGTGAGCAGGATGAGGACTTGCAAACCGGCCAGCAGCGACGCGCCGAGGAAACGCAACCGGCGTGGCGTGAAAACGAGGAACGGCGCGCCCAGCTCGATACCGAACATTATTGCACAGGAAAGTTTCTGGAACCACACCGGCAACTGCTGCGCATACCAGCCAATCCACGTCGGCAGCGGCTGGGTCTGGTAATGAAATGTGAGCGCGGTGAGATTGCGCCAGGTCGGGTCACCACTCAACAGCTTCACGCAACCCGACGAGAACATGAGCTTGAACAGCAGCAGCCGCAGCAGCCAGAGAAACAGGCGCGACGGCGGCGCTTCCCGCGCGGGACGGGGCAGCAGTTGGAGCTGTGCAAAGAAGATGGCCAGCAGGCCGGTCTCAAGCAGCAGATTGTCCCATTGGAAACCGAGAAAATCGCGCCCGACGGTCACGAGCGAGAGATAAACCAGCCAAAGCAGCGCAAGACAAGGTGCGGGCGCGATTCCAAAAATTAAAAGAATTGCACACACCGTTCCGGCGGCGCATTGGAGATGAAGAAAACCGTCGGACGAATCGAACCAGCACAGCGTCGGCAGCAGATAGAACCGGTCCAGTCCGATTCCTTGCAGATCACATTGCTGTTTCACCGCCGGCATGAACTGGTCGGCGGGCAGGATGCCGCCATGACCGATCAGCCCGCTGACCTGCGTCCAGAGCGAGACGAAGGCGACGAGATAAACCAGACCGAGTGCGCGCAGAAAAAACCAGCGTGTGAGGAAATAATCCGGCACTTCCACGTGCCGTCCCCACAGGCAGCGCGTCAACCATGAGAAGAACGTCCGGTTCCCGGCGACGATGCGGTAGGCGTGTTCGGTGACATGGGCGAAAGTCGGCGACGACTCATAGGCGTGCAACGGCCAGCGGCGTTTTGGGTGGCAGGCGAGCGCGCGGAACACCGCGTCCGCACCCGAATAAACCATGCCGTCGGTGGCGATGAACTGGACGGCGGCATCGAACTGAGCGAGGGGAATTTCTGGGAACCGGGCTGCGACACCGGCATCTTGCGAGGGCAGGTAATCCACCGAGTCGCCGGTCATCTGCTGCCAGCGCCGGATCCAGAGCGTGCAGAAATGGCAGTCACCGTCGAAGACCAGCAACGGTTTGGACGGTGGTGTGGCGACGCGCAGACCGCTGTTCATGCCCGCTGTTTAACCCAAATGCCGGTCCGATACACGCCAAAACCGGGCGACGTCCTGATTTGACCGGAGCGCGGCTGTGTCGCAGACCAGCCGCAGCAGTGTGGATATTGCTGCGGCTGACGCTCCGCGCACAGCCGCGCCCCGATAATTTTGAATTAAAACAACACTTGAAACAATGAAGCAAGGTCGTCCGCCGAGACTCAATTTGCGGAGCAGCAAATCTCGCTTCATCCCCATTTGAACCGCCGCCGGACAAGTGCTAGGTTGCGTTGAATTCAATGCTAAAACATTCAGCCACCTGAATCGAACCGGGACTGGACCTGGATAAGACCTGATGTGGAGACACTGTGGAGACAATGTGGAGAAACACTGGGCTTGTGACGGATCAAGGCAGGCCCGATGCCGGCCGGAACGTGGCGGAAAGGACACATGGCAAAAGTGAAACTGAACCCGATGTTTGACGGACTGCGCGGGCGGATGGGCGACATGGTCTTCCGGGCGCTTTACGGCGGGACGGTGGCGGGACGGGTGCAGGATTTTTCCCGCCGGATATTAAGCGCCGATCAGCAGGTGCAGATTGGCCGGTTCAAAACCGCCGTGCCGCTTGCCAAAGAACTGCTGGCCGACCCGCAGCGTCGCGCCGAATGCGAGGCGCTGGCCGCGCAACTGCACAAACCCCTGATGGCCGTGGCCATCAGCATCATCATGAAATCCGGTCACTGAAACAGTGCCAACGGCGGCTGGCTCCGGCGGCTTGTTAGAAAACATGAGGGCAGAGAGCGAGCGCGCAAGCGCTCTGATAAACTCTCTGCCCGTATGACTATACACAACATTGTTTCTACACCGGCGGTT
>Ga0181529_10000917_pt1 | contig 40714 bp, 37 predicted proteins | sample PEATcosm2014_Bin_36_FD_119763 | JGI IMG/M metagenome (GOLD analysis project Ga0181529, IMG submission 119763) | Peatland microbial communities from MTU Mesocosm Facility, Houghton, MI, USA - PEATcosm2014_Bin10_30_metaG | ecosystem: Environmental > Terrestrial > Soil > Wetlands > Peat | place... | reverse complement strand
ATCGCTGCCGAAGTGGTGCGGCTATGCCGGTAAACGCCATGCCGGTAACCGGAGAAGTCGTGCGCGGGCCGGCCCGGCGGACGTCGTCCGATGGCCGGACAGCATGGTACCTGTGCCCGTTAGGACCCATAACTAAGGACAGTATGAGTTTCATGCCCAAATACGGGATAGTGTGCGGCTTACGACACCTCGAATAATGAATCTGCCGGTACGGATTGGCCCAGCCGGTAGTTCGCTTGTGAGGCTATCGAAACGTGAAGGTCGTCATTCTGTGCGGCGGATTGGGTACGCGGCTGCGCGAAGAAACCGAGTTCCGGCCCAAACCCATGGTGGAGGTAGGCGGCCGGCCCATCCTCTGGCACATCATGAAGACCTACGCCCACCACGGCTTCCGCGACTTCATCCTCTGCCTCGGCTACCGCGGCAACACCATCAAGGACTACTTCCTCAATTACGAAGCCATGAACAACGACTTCTCCATCTGTCTCGGACAGAAGTCGCAGATCTGTTATCACGGCTCGCATAACGAACAAGGCTACAGCGTCACCCTGGCCGATACCGGCGTCGAATCCATGACCGGCGGCCGCATCCACCGCATTGAGCGCTACGTCAAAGACGACACCTTCCTGCTCACCTACGGCGATGGCGTCAGCGACGTCGATATCCGCAGCCTGGTGGAATTCCACAAGAGCCACGGCAAGATCGCCACCGTCACCTCGGTATCGCCAGTCTCCCGCTTCGGCATGCTCGACCTGGCGCATGGCGACCGCGTCCGCAAGTTCACCGAAAAACCCATCTCCGACGGCTGGATGAACGCCGGCTATTTCGTCCTCAACCGCGAAGTCTTCGACTACCTGGGCGGCGACGATTGCATTTTCGAGCGCGAACCCCTGGAACGCCTGGCCGCCGATGGCCAGTTGATGGCCTATCGTCACGGCGGCTTCTTCTACGCCATGGACACCTTCCGCGAATACCAGCACCTCAACGATCTGTGGAATCGCGGCGATGCTCCCTGGAGGGTCTGGGCGTGACTCGTGGCTTCTGGCAGGATCGCCCCGTGCTGGTCACCGGCGGCACCGGACTGGTGGGCAGTTGGCTCACGCGCCGCCTGTTGGATGCCGGCGCCGACGTGGTCTGTCTGGTCCGCGACTGGGTGCCGCGTAGTGAACTGGTTCGTTCCAGCGTCATCGATCGCGTCAACGTGGTGCGCGGCGACATTTGCGACCGCGGCGTTCTGGAGCGCACGCTGGGGGAGTACGAGACCGACACGGTCTTCCACCTGGCGGCCCAGACTATCGTCGGCATTGCCAATCGCAACCCCATTTCCACCTTCGAAAGCAACATTCAAGGCGCCTGGAACCTGCTGGAGGCTTGCCGTCGCTCGCCCCTGGTCCGTTCCATCGTGGTGGCCTCTTCCGATAAAGCTTACGGCGATCAGGAAATCCTGCCGTACCGCGAAGACGCCCCGCTCGCCGGCCGGCATCCCTACGACGTCAGCAAGTCCTGCGCCGATCTCATCGCGCAGAGCTTCGCCCACACCTACGGCCTGCCGGTGGCCGTGACCCGCTGCGGCAATTTTTACGGCGGCGGCGACCTCAACTGGAACCGCATCGTACCCGGCACCATCCGCTCCATTCTGCGCGGCGAGCGCCCCGTCATCCGTTCCGACGGCCACTATGTCCGCGACTATTTCTACGTGGAGGACGGCGCCGCGGCCTACATGCTGCTGGCCGAGCAGTTGCACCAGCGCCCCGAACTGCACGGCCGGGCGTTCAATTTCTCCAACGAAAGCGAAGTCACCGTGCTGTGCGCGGTGAAGCACATTCTGCGCGCCATGCAGTCCGCGCTGGAGCCCGAAGTGCTGGGCCAGGCGACTAACGAAATCCGCCGCCAGTTCCTCAGCGCCCAGCGGGCTCGCACGGAACTGAGCTGGTCGCCGCTCTTCACGCTCGATCAGGGGTTGGAGCGGACCATTTCCTGGTACCGGGAGTTCTTCGCATGATGGTCCAACCCGAACCGCGCCGCGAACAACTGCGCCGCCAGATTCTCGAACTGGTGGGCGAATATTGCGGCGAAGCCTTCCCCGCCAAGCAGTTCCTGCCCGGCGAATCCGCCGTGCCCGTCTCCGGCAAAGTGTTCGACGCCGCGGAAATGCGCCTGCTGGTGGATTCCGCCCTCGATTTCTGGCTCACCACCGGCCGCTACGCCGCGCAGTTCGAACGCTCCTTCGCGCGCTGGTTCGGCTTGCGCGAATGCGTGCTGGTGAATTCCGGATCCTCCGCCAACTTGCTGGCCGTCACCGCCCTCACCTCGCCCAAACTCGGCGACCGCCGGCTGACGCCTGGCGACGAAGTCATTACCGTCGCCGCCGGATTCCCAACCACCCTGAATCCCATTCTGCAGAACGGCCTGGTTCCGGTCTTCCTCGACGTCACCCTGCCCACCTGCAACGCCGACGTCGCGCAACTGGAAGCCGCGCTGTCTGCGCGCACGCGCGCCATCGTGTTCGCCCACACCCTGGGCAACCCGTTCGATCTCGACGCCGTCACCGCCTTCGCCCGCCGCCATGGCCTGTGGCTCATCGAGGACTGCTGCGACGCCGTGGGTTCCACCTACCGCGGCCGCAAGGTGGGCACCTTCGGCGATCTGGCGACCGTCAGCTTTTACCCCGCCCACCACATCACCATGGGCGAAGGCGGCGCGGTGCTCACCGACCAGCCGCTGCTTCGCACCCTGCTCGAATCCTTCCGCGACTGGGGCCGCGACTGCTGGTGCGCTCCCGGCTGCGACGACACCTGCGGCAAGCGGTTCGCCTGGCAACTGGGCGAGCTGCCCTGCGGTTACGACCATAAGTACACCTATTCGCACATCGGCTACAACCTCAAGATGACCGACATGCAGGCCGCCGTGGGTGTCGCTCAGTTGCGGAAACTGGACGGCTTCATCGCCGCGCGCCGCCGCAACTTCGAAGTGCTGCGCAACGGACTGCGTTCGCTGGAGGAATTCTTCATCCTCCCCGAAGCCACCGAGGGCGCCGAGCCGAGCTGGTTCGGATTTCCCCTCGCTGTGCGGCCGGATGCGCCCTTCTCGCGCAATTTCGTGACCCGCCATCTGGAAGGCCGCAAGATCGCGACGCGACTGCTCTTCGGCGGCAACCTGATTCGCCAGCCCGCCTATCGCGACAGTCAATACCGCGTGGTGGGCTCCCTGCCCAATACCGATTTCGTGATGGACCGCGTGTTTTGGATCGGACTGTACCCCGGGCTCAGCCCGGAAATCCTGGACTATATGCTGGATGGCCTTCACAGCCTCACCTCACTGGCTGTGCGGGCGGGAGTGTGAGATGCATACTGTGACCAACAACGAACAGAGCGCCGTGCGCATTGGCAAGCGGCTGGTGGGCGACGGCCACCCGTGCTTCATCATCGCCGAAATCGGCATCAACCATAACGGCGATATCGATCTCGCCCGCCGCCTCATCAGCGTCGCGGTGGCCGCCGGTTGCGACGCCGTGAAGTTTCAAAAACGCACCGTCGAAACCGTCTATACCGCCGAAGAGCTGCAGAAACCGCGCGAGAGCCCGTTCGGAACCACCAACGGCGACCTCAAGCACGGCCTGGAATTCGGCCACGACGAGTATCGTCTGATCGACCGCTATTGCCGCGAAGTCAAAATGCCGTGGTTCGCCTCCTGCTGGGACGAGCGCTCCGTCGATTTCATCGATCAGTTCGATCCGCCCTGTTACAAAATCGCCTCCGCCTCCCTCACCGACGACAACTTGCTGCGCCACACCCGATCCAAAGGCAAGCCCATCATTCTCTCAACCGGCATGAGCACCGTCGAGGAGATCGATCACGCCGTGGCCGTGTTGGGCGCCGAAGACCTGGTGCTGCTGCACGCCTGCAGCGTCTATCCGGCCTATTATCCGGAACTGAATCTCAAAGCCATCACCACGCTGCGCGATCGGTACAGCGTGCCCGTGGGATATTCCGGCCACGAAACCGGGCTGCCCTCCACGGTGGCCGCGGTCGCCCTGGGTGCCTGCTGCATCGAGCGCCACATCACGCTCGATCGCGCCATGTGGGGATCCGACCAGGCCGCTTCGCTCGAACCCAACGGGATCACCAAAATCGTCAGCTACGTGCGCATTGTGGAGCAGTCGCTGGGCGATGGCGTGAAGCGCGTGGTGGAGCGCGAACAGCCCATCATCAAAAAGCTTCGCCGTGTGGGAGCCGCCGCCTGACATGCGTCCGCTCAAAGCCATCGCGCTGGATGTGGACGGGGTGCTCACCGACGGCGGAGTCTGGTGGGGCCCGGATGGCGCGGAATGGAAGCGCTTCTCCTACGCCGACATCATGGGCGTCTCGCTGGCGCGCAAGGCCGGGCTCACGGTCACGCTGATTTCCGGCGAGGATAGCGAACTGGTAGACCGCTTCGCGCAGAAACTCAACCTCGCCGACATCACCAAGGGCTGCAAGGACAAAGCCGCGGCCCTGCGCGCCTTCGCCGACCGTCACGGTCTGGATGTTTCCGAAATCTGCTTCATGGGCGACGACGTCAACGACCTGGCCGCCATGAAGTTGGCCGGGCTGGCCGCCGTGCCGGCCGACGCGCGCCCCGCCGCCCGGTCGTACGCCGATATCGTCACGCTGGCGGCCGGCGGCAACGGCGCCGTCCGCGAACTGGTCGACATGATTTTGGCCGGCCAGGTTCAGGCGAGCCAGGTGCCGCACCTCCAGCCGAAATCCGCCTAGCCATGACCAAGCTCTCCGATTACGTCGTCCGCTTCGTCGCCTCCCAGGGCGTGAAACACGTCTTCCTGGTCACCGGCGGCGGCGCCATGCACCTCAACGCCTCGCTGGCGCAGTGCGGCGATCTGGAAGCCGTCTGCAACCAGCACGAACAGGCCAGCGCCATGGCCGCCGAAAACTACGCCAAAGCCACCAACAACCTGGGCGTGGCGATGGTGACCACAGGTCCCGGCGGCACCAATGCCGTCACCGGCCTGGCCGGCGCCTGGCTCGATTCCACGCCGGTGCTTTTTCTCTCCGGCCAGGTCAAGCGCCCCGACCGTATGTTCGGCGCCGATGGCTCGCCGCTCGGCATGCGTCAACTCGGCGTACAGGAAGTCGACATCGTCTCCATCGTGGGGCCGCTCACCAAGTACGCCGTCACTGTGCTCGATCCCTCCAGCATCCGCTATCATCTCGAAAAGGCCGCCTGGCTGGCGCGCCACGGACGCCCCGGTCCGGTGTGGATCGACATCCCGCTCGACGTGCAGGCCAGTCCCATCGACGAATCCCGCCTGCCCGCCTTCGATCCCGCCGAACTGGCCGCTCCCGACGCCTGCGATCTCGCAGCCAAGGTCCGCGAAACCATCGACGCCCTGAACCGTGCGCAGCGCCCCTTGCTCTTCGTCGGCAACGGCGTTCGCCTGGCCCACGCCGAAGACGACTTCCGCCGCCTTTTCGCGCATCTCGGCATTCCCGTGGAAGCCACCTGGTGCGCCGCCGACATCATTTCATCGGAAGATCCGCTCTTCGTCGGCCGTCCCGGGTCGCTGGCCTCGCGCGGCGCCAACTTCGCGCTACAGAATTGCGACTTCCTGCTCATCGTGGGCGCGCGCATGGATTTCGCCATCACCGGCTACGCTCCTGAGCGCCTGGCGCGTGCCGCGCACAAGGTGATGGTGGATATCGACCCCGCCGAGATTCGCAAGCTGGCGCCGCATATTCAGACAGAAGTCCCCGCCGATGCCGGAGCTTTCCTGCGGGAAATGCTCCACCAGATCGAGTCCGTCCAGCCCAAGGATCGCACCTGCTGGAACCAACGCTGCGCCGATTGGAAAACCCGCTATCCCGTGGTGCTGCCCGAACATCGCCAATCCGACGGCCGCGTGAGCATCTTCCACCTGGCCGAAGCCATCGCGCAGGAGACCAACCCCGACGACCTCATGATTTCCGGCAGTTCCGGCAGCGGCATCGAGGTTTTCCTGTTTGCCTGTCCCACGCGCACCGGCCAACGCATCTATCACACCGCCGGCCTCGGTTCCATGGGCAACGGGCTTCCCGCGAGCATCGGGGTCTGCTTGGGCGGCGGACGGCGCCGGGCCGTGTGCGTGGATGGCGACGGCGGATTCCAGTTCAACATTCAGGAACTGGCCACCGTGCGCCGGCTCAATCTGCCCATCAAGTTTTTCATCCTCAACAACGACGGCTACGCGTCCATCCGCGCGTCGCAAACCGCCTTTTTCGGCTCGCCGCAAGTGGGCTGCGACGACCGCACCGGCCTGATGATTCCGCCACTTGCCAGACTGGGAGAAGCATACGGGATCCCCTGCGTCCGCATTGCCACGCAGGAGGGCCTCCGCGAGCAGGTGCGCCGCGTGCTCGACATGCCCGGCCCGGTGCTGTGCGATGTCGAAGTGATTCCCGATGAACCGCGCGTGCCGCGCCTGTCCTCCATGCAGCGCGCCGACGGCTCCCTGGTGTCGAAACCGCTCGAGGATCTCTTCCCGTTCCTCGACCGCGACGAGTTCTACGCCAACATGATTGTGCCGCCTCTCGACGAGTAGAAGGGGACATGATTTTCCAACGCAAACTAGCCATCATGCAGGGCCGCCTGCTCCCCCCCGTCGAAGGCCGGATTCAGGCGTTTCCGCGACAGTACTGGGAGCAGGAGTTTCCCCGGGCCGCTTCCGCTGGATTGAGCGCCATTGAGTGGATCTACGACACCTACGGGCTGGGCGCCAACCCTATCGAGACCGCCGAGGGCGTGGCCCGCGTCGCCTCGCTGGCCCGTGAGTATCAAGTCGCCGTCCGCTCCATCTGTGCCGACTACTTCATGGACTTCGCCTTCGTGCGCTCGACCGAGGCCGAGCGCGCCGAACGCCTGGCTCATCTCGAATGGCTGCTGGGACAGGTCAAGCCTCTAGGCATCACCCGCATCGTGCTGCCTTTCGTCGACCAGTCGGCTATCCGCGACGCCGCCGACCGCGAGGCCGCCATCGACGCCATCCGCCGCGCCCTGCCCGCCGCGCAGGCTGCCGGCATCGAACTGCATCTGGAAACGTCCTTGCCGCCCGGCGATTTCGCCCTGCTGCTGGCCTGCCTGCCCAGCCCCCTGGTGAAGGTCAATTACGATTCCGGCAACAGCTCGTCCCTGGGTTATAAGCCGGCCGAAGAGTTCGACGCTTACGGTGCGCGCGTGGGAAGCGTCCACGTCAAGGACCGCGTGCGCAACGGCGGCCCCGTGCCGCTCGGCCAGGGCGATGCCGATCTGGATACCGTGTTCGCTTGCCTTCGCCAACTGAACTACAGCGGCGACATCGTGCTGCAAGTCGCTCGCGGGACCTCGGGCGACGAGCTTGTCTGGGCGCGCCACAACCGCGCCTTTGTGGAAAGGTATCTGAACTAGATGGACCTCCCGCTCCAGGGCAACGTGGTCTTACTGGCTGGCGCGCTTCTCTTCCTGGCGTCCGACGCCTCCAGTTTCATGACCGGACAGGCCCTCACCGTGGATGGCGGCTGGACCGTCACATGAAAATTCTCATCACCGGCGGCAGCGGATTCATCGGCCGCAACCTCGTTTTGCAATACGGTATCCGCCACCAGGTGGTGGCGCCCACGCGAACCGAACTCAACCTGCTCGATGCCGAGGCCGTCGCCGATTACCTGCAACTCTACCGCTTCGACGCCGTCATCCACAGCGCCACCGAGCGCTCCAACCGCTTGCTTAAGAGCAGTCCCGACCTGCTGGAGCGGAATTGCCGCATGTTCTTCCACCTGGCGTCCAATTCGCGCCATTTTGGCCGCATGCTGTTCCTCAGCTCCGGCGCCGTCTACGATCGCGATCACTGGCAGCCGCGCATGCCCGAGAGCTATTTCGGCAAGCACATCCCCACCGATGCCTACGGTTTCTCCAAGTACCTCTGCGCCCAGTCCATCGCCGCCGCCGGAAACATCTTCGAGTTGCGCCTCTTCGGTGTGTTCGGGCCGTACGAAGACTGGCGCGTCCGCTTTATCTCCAATGCCTGCTGTCGCGCCGTATGGGACGCGCCCGTGCTCGTCCGCCAGAATGTCTTCTTCGATTACCTGGACGTGGAAGATCTCGGCTGGCTCCTCGAAGCCTTCCTCCATCGCGAATTTCGCCACCGCCAGTACAATGTTTGCACCGGCCGCGTCTTCGACCTGCAGACGCTGGCCGAGAAAGTGGTGCGCGCGTCGGGCAAGGCGCTCGAAATCAAGATCAAATATCCCGGCCTGGGCCCCGAGTACAGCGGCGACAACAGCCGCATGCTGGAAGAGATCCCCGATTTTCAGTTCCGAGCCATGGATGACTCCATCGCCTGGCTGTACCGCTGGTATCAGGAGCGCAAAACCGTGATCGATGCCAGCCTGCTGCGCTTCGATGGATAGAAGGGAAACAGTCATGACAGCATCCTGCCAATCCGCCCATGCTCTCGACGATCTTCTGGCCGAGCTTCGTTCCGAATCGGCTGCCCAGACCGCGGCGCGCGTCCGCGAGGCCTGGCGCGCGGTCGCCGGCGCCGCGCCGTTTCATATGGTGATTTTCGGCTGCGGCCAGTTGGGACGCTTCGTGCTTCCCGCCGTCCGCGCCGCCGGCCTGGAGCCTCTGGCCTATTGCGACAACAATCCGCGAACCTGGGGTACTGAGATCGACGGCGTCCGCGTGCTGTCCCCCGCCGATGCCGCCCAGCGCTGGGGCGCTTCCGCTCCGTTTCTGACCGCGGTCTACAACTCCGGCTCCATCCGCCATCAGTTGCGCGAATTGGGATGCCGCTGGGTGGTGCCGTACCCGGCGTTCTTCTGGGAGCATGCCGCCTGTCTTCCCGCCGAAGAGCGCCTGGCTCTGCCGCAGCATCTTGCGGAGCACGTCGGCGAAATCCAGGCGGTCTACGCCCTGCTGGCCGACGATCGTTCCCGTCACGAGTTCCTCGCTCAGATCCGCTGGCGCTGGTTGCTGGACTACGCCTGCCTGCCGCCCCATGACCGGCCCGCCGACATGTATTTCCCGCCCGACCTCATGGCTCTCTCGGCTGACGAGGTTCTGGTGGATTGCGGTGCGTTCGATGGCGACAGCATCCGCCTCTTCCTGGAAAAGACCGGCGGGAAGTTCCAGCGGATCCACGCTTTCGAGCCGGACCCCGGAAACATCTGCGCGCTCACCCGATATCTCTCCGCGCTGCCTCCCGAAATCGCCTCCCGGATCGATGTCGAGCCGTGCGCCGTGGGCCGCGAAAACGGCATCGTGCGCTTCCAGGCCGAGGGCTCGGCCGGCTCCAAACTCAGCGGCGCTGGCGAAGTGGAAATCCCCTGTCGCACGCTCGACAGCGCGCTCCCCGGCGTCATCCCAACCATCGTCAAAATGGATATCGAAGGCGCCGAAATCGACGCCATCCCCGGCGCCGCGCGCATCTCCGCGGAGTGCCGTCCAATTCTGGCCGTCTGCGCGTACCATCGGTGCCAGGATCTCTGGACCCTTCCCGGGCTCTTACAAGCCGCCAATCCCGAGTACCGCATTTTCCTGCGCCGCTACGCCGAAGAATGCTGGGAGACCGTATACTACGCCATCCCAATGGAACGCCTGGCGCCTGCGCAAAACTAGCCGACCTTCACCGCCAGGCACTGATTTCCGGATAGCTCGACCAGCGGATCCGGCCGGGCGGAGAAGAAATCCTGAAAAGCTTTCGTCGGGCCGACCAGGGCGTTGTAGTCGTGGGTCATGACGATGCCGCCTGGCGAGAGACGCTCGAAAAAGAACGAGAGGGCATCTCGCGTACCTTCGTAGATATCCATGTCGAGGTGGACGAAGCCGAAACGCGTGGCGCCGACCAGGTCGCCGGTTTCCTGGGGGAACAGTCCGCGATACAGCTTCGCCGTAGGAAGGTAGGACTGGACGGATTCCATCGAGCAAGGGAACTCTCCCTGGGAATGCGCCTCGGTGCGATCCGGCAGTCCCACGAATGTATCGAAGAGGTGAAGTTGTTTACCCGGCAACGCCAGCGAGAGGACCTTTGCGGAAGCCCCTGGTATACGCCGACCTCCGCAGCGTCGCCGGCAATGTTGGCGGTCGACGCTGCGGCGGTCCATAGCTGGTAGCCCTCGATCGGTGTCAGTGTCATGGACCTGCGCTGACTGAGGATTGAGTGCATGATCTTGCGGCGTTGCGGCTGTCTATAATTGCAGACCCCGTAATTCAACCCGCTGAGAATGTACAGCAGTTTAAGCCGGAAGCGATCCAGCGGCTTCATGCTTTGTTTTCTCCTTGCGACATGCGATGGTTCCTGATCACACGCCTGCGAGGGTCTCCTCATTGGGGAATGCGCATTCCGGGTTGAAAACTAGCTCCGGTTGAAGAAAAATGCCGATTCGGTGGGCATGCAACGGTAGACCGCCACGGTGGCGCGCCCGGGGCCCGTTAACTTCGGTAGCCTTCCGCGCCCACCCATCGAAAGCTTGACACCGCGCCGCCAATCGCCGGAAGCTGAATTGTGACGCTCGCAGCCTACCTTGCCGATTCGGCCGACGTGATCCGTGCGACCGTCGACGCCGTCCCGCAAGCTGCCATGGACGCCGCCGTCGATACCATCGTCGCCGCGCTGCGCTCGGGCAAGCCGCTGCTGGTCTGCGGCAACGGTGGATCGGCCGCCGACGCCATGCACATCACCGGCGAACTGGTCGGCCGTTTCCTGCACCATCGCCGCGCGCTCAAAGCCTACTGCCTCAGCGGCAATCCCTCTGTGCTCACGGCCTGGAGCAACGACGCCGCGTTCGAAACGGTCTTTTCCCGCCAGGTGGAAGCCTACGGCGAATCGGGCGCGGTGCTGGTCGGTCTCAGCACCTCCGGCGCGTCTCCCAACATCGTCGCGGCCTTCCGGCAAGCCCGTTCCCAGAGCCTGCGAACCGTCGCCTTTACCGGCGAGAACGGGTCGATACTGGCCCCGCTCTGCGATCATCTGCTCTCCGTCCCCTCGCGCTTCACTCCCCTGGTGCAGCAGGTGCACCTCTGCCTGTATCACTACCTCTGCCTGAAGATCGAAGAGCGGATGATGGAGGCGGATTTGTGAAAACCATCAGCGTCATCACCCAGTGCTACAACGAGCGGGACAATGTCGAGGAGGTCTATCGGCGCGTCCGGGACGTCATGGCTTCGCTCGGCCGCTACCGTTACGAGCACATCTTCATCGACAACTGTTCCACCGACGGCACCGCCGACGCCATCAAGCGCATCGCCCTTTCCGACACCAACGTCAAGCTGATCGTCAACTCGCGCAACTTCGGCCACATCCGGTCCCCGCTCCATGCCCTCTATCAGGCTTCCGGCGACGCTGTGGTCGGCATCATGGCGAATCTCAAGGATCCGCCGGAGCTCATTCCCGAACTGGCGGCCCAATGGGAAGCCGGCTTCCCCATGGTGCTGGCCATCAAACGCACCAGCCAGGAGAATCCGCTGATGTTCCGGATTCGCAAGAGTTATTACCGGCTGGTGAAGCGCCTGTCCTCCATCGAAACCTTCGAGAATTTCACCGGCTTCGGCCTCTATGACCGCCGCGTCATCGACATCATCAAGTCCATCGACGATCCCAATCCCTATTTCCGCGGCCTGATCGCCGAAATCGGCCTTCCCCACGCCCAGGTTCCCTACGACCAGCCCGCCCGCAAACGCGGCAAGAGCAAGAACAACTTTTACACGCTTTACGACATGGCGATGCTGGGCATCACCAATCTGTCGAAGGTGCCGCTGCGCCTGGTGACGTTCTCCGGTTTCGTGTGCGCCGCCGCGTGTATCCTCGCGGGACTGGCCTACCTGGTGTACAAGCTGCTCTACTGGAACCGCTTCTCGGTCGGTATGGCGCCGCTGGTCATCGGCATCTTTTTCTTCAGTTCCATTCAGTTGATTTCCGTGGGCATCCTGGGTGAATACATCGGCTCCATCCACACCCAGGTGCAGAAACGGCCCCTGGTGGTGGAACGGGAACGGGTCAATTTCGAATACCCGCCCGGACTTCCCAAGCCGCGGGAAGCGGTCACGCTCAAGTGAACGCCGCTCTCCGGCGCGTCCTCTATTGGACGGTCTCCCTCCTGGTCTCCGCCGTTTTCCTGTACTACGCCCTCCGCGGCGTCGACTGGCGCCGTGTCTTCGCCATCGTCACCCATGCCGATGCGCGCTACCTCGTGGCAGCCGTCGCCCTCACTTCCGGTTCCTTCTTCCTGCGCTCGGTGCGCTGGCGCATCCTGCTGAATGCCGAAGGCCGCTTCCCGGTGGGCACGGTCTTCTGGGCCAACATGGCCGGCTACCTCGGCAACAGTTTCCTTCCCGCCCGCGCCGGCGAAGTCATCCGCAGCGTGCTCATCAGCGGACAGTCGGCTCTCAGCAAGACCTATGTCCTCACCACCGCCCTCTGCGAACGCATGATGGACGTCATCGCGCTGGTGCTGTGGAGTTCCATCGTGCTTCTGGGCGTGCATCCCAAGCCCGCCTGGATGCAGGACCTGTCGCGCGGCATGGCGGTCGCCTCCGCGGCGGGCGCGTTGCTGGTGCTGGTACTGCCGCACTCCGGCGGTCTGCTTGAATCCATCGGGAAGCGCCTACCCATGCCGGCTTCCCTTCGTCCGCGCCTGCTGGGATTCATGGAGCAGATTCTTCTGGGCATGCGCGCCTTCCACCACTGGGGCCGCCTGGCCGGTTTCGTCGGACTCACTGTGGTCATCTGGACCACCGACGCTCTGGCCACTATGGTCGGCGCCTATGCGCTCGGACTGCACGTGTCATTTCCCGTCGCCATGCTCCTCTTGACCGGTATGGGTCTGGGCAGCGCGCTGCCGTCGACGCCCGGCTACGTTGGCGTGTACCAGTACGTCGCGGTCACCGTCCTCACTCCGTTCGGCGTTTCGCGCGACGGCGCCGTGGCCTACATCCTGATCGCCCAAGCCGTCGCCTACGTTCTGGTACTGGTCTGGGGATTGCCCGGCCTCTACCTGCTGCGCCGCAGTTCCCAACCGCCGGCGTAAGCGTTGCCGGTCATTCCTCTTCTTCCACCGGCGGCTCGAACGCATCCAGCAATTCCGGATTGCGCGCGAACCGCTTCAGCGTCCGCAGAATATCCCCGGTCTTGAACCCGGCGCGCGCCAGCCGGCGATACGCCGCGGCCATGTCCTTGTCCTCCCGAAACAATCCGTCGCGCGGCGCCAGCCGGTATTTGCGCCGGATCCACTCTTCAATCAGCGCCGTCTCGTCCACGTCGCGATAGACTTCCTGAACCGTCTTTTCGGCCAGCGCCGGCGCTACCCGCCGCTGCCGCAGATCGCGCAACACCCGCGACCCGCCCAGCTTCTCGTTCGCCAAGCGCGCACTGGCGTAGGCTTCCGCATACCGCTGGTCGTTCAGGTACCCGTGGTCTTTCAACCGCGCCAGAATTTCCTCCGGATCGCCCGGGTTGGCGGCGCGGCGGTTCAGTTTCTCCCGCAATTCGCCGATCGAATGGGCTCTTCCCGACAGGATCTTCAGGGCATAAGCCCACAATCCGGGTGAATCCAGACGTCGCGGCTTCCGTTCGTCCATATGGGGTTTTCCTATGCGGAGTATACTGAAAACTGGCGGGAGTCATCGGGCCCTGGTGTATCGGGGAGAGGCCGCCAAAGAGGAGGATACATGGATCGAAAGGGGCTTTCCAGCTTTTTGCTGGGGCTTGGCGTCGGCGTCGGAATCGGCATGCTGTTCGCGCCGAAGGCGGGTCACGAAACGCGCCAACTGATCAAAGACAAGGCCGGCGAGGGCACGGACTTCCTGAAGCAGCGGAGTACCGACTTGAAGCAGACCGCGTCGGAATGGGTGGACAAGGGCAAGGAAGCCATCAGCCGCCAGAAAGACACTTTGGCCGATGCCGTGGAAGCGGGCCGCCAGGCCTATCGCGACGTCGTCAGCCACAATTCCCCGTCGGAAGGGTAACCCCCTCCCGGCCCCAGGGCACTCTCATGACGGACGAAGCATTTCGCATCGTAGTGACGGTCGGCGTCGCGCTGGTCTTTCTGGCCAGCGTGCTGCAGGCCGCCATGATCGTAGCGCTGTACCGTGCCATTCGCGGCATCGGCAGCAGCCTGGATAGCGCCGTCACGAAAGCTGGCCCTGCCATCGAAAAAGCCGGCCCGGTCATCGAAAAGATCGGGCCGGTTGTCGATCGAATCGGACCCATAATCGATAAGATCGGGCCGGTCATCGACAAGATCGTGCCCGTCATGACGCAGATTGGCAACGAAGTCGGAACCGTGGCCAGGAAGGTCGGACCCGTCATCGACAAAATCGGTCCCGCGGTGGAGAAAGTGGGACCGGTGGTCGATCGCATCGGCCCCGTCGTCGACAAAGCCGGTGAAATTCTGGCCGATACGCAGGCTCTGCTCAAGCAAACCCAGCCCCGCGTGATCGAGTTCTCCGATGAGATGGTGGGCATTGCCAGGTCCGGCCGCGAGCAGATCGACCGCGTGGGCGACTTCATCCACGATGCCAGCGATCGTGCGCTCACCCGCCTGGAACAGATCGACCGCACCGTCGAATCCACCGTCGGCCAGGTGGAAAAGGTTGGCGAAGTCGTCAAGCACGCCGTCATGACCCCGGTCCGCGAAGTCAACGGCATCGCCGCCGGCATTTCCGCCGCCGTGTCCACTATCGTCAGCCGTCCGCGCCGTCCCCAGGTCGACCAGGCCACCCAGGACGAAGAACTCTTTATCTAGCCTGGCAGCAACCGCGTTTCAGCGTGAGCGGGTTCATGTGGGGCGCTCTCGAAAACACTCTTCTGCTGTCTTGTGGGGCAGGCAATCCTGCCTGCAGCCGCCTTTCAGGCGGCCCACAGCCCGACGCATCTGCAGTCGACCTTGACATCGGCCCTCCATTAGAATCACAATGTAGTAGTAATGCTGGGCGAGTTCGAATATCTCCTCCTCACCGCGGCTGTCCGACTCGGCGAAGACGCCTACGGTGCCGCCATCCGCCAGGCCATCGAGTCCGCTACCGGACGCCGCTGCTCCCTGGGCGCTCTCTACACCACCCTCGATCGCCTGGAGACTAAAGGGCTTCTCGAAACCTGGATGGGCGGCGCCACGCCGCAACGCGGGGGCCGCGCCAAACGGATGGTCCGCGTCACTGCCGAGGGCATCAAAGCCGCGGCCGCCTTTTACGACGCCGTGACGCAAGTCAGCCGCGGCGTTTCCTGGGAGGCGCGCCGCAGCGCGGTCCGTCCATGAATCGCCTGGTGACTCTTCTAGCTACTGCACTCGAGCCCGGCGAACGCGACGCCGTCCTCGGCGATCTCGCGGAGTCGGGCGCCACCGGCCCGCAAACTCTCCGCGACGTGCTGGGTCTCGTGGTTCGCCGCCAGGCCGCTCTGTGGAGGAACTGGCGTCCCTGGATGATTTTGCTGGTGCTGGCCGTGCCGGCTGCCGCGATGCTCAGTCTGTATTGCCACTTGCTGGCTTATGGCAGTTCCGTGCCCCTCTGGTTTTGCCTGGAGAATTGGGACCCGGCCTACCTGCAGCCGCCGCTCCGCGCCGATCTCCTCGGCGCGATCGGGCAAGACCTTCGCGCGCTCGTCACCCTCGGCTGCTGGTCGTGGATCGCGGGTCTCACCCTCGGACTCGTCGCGCGCCGCACCATCCGCGTCACCGGCTTCCTGTTTTGCGTCGTCCTGGCGCTGGGAACTCTCTGGGAAAACCCGCGCCTCTTTCAGCCGCTGTACGATGTACTGGTACCGATTCTGCTGCAAGCCATCGTCGTTCTGCTTCCCGCGCTAGCGGGGATCCGGCGAGGACTCCGGCTGACCCACCCGCCCCGCATCTTCAAGGCGACTCTCTGGGTTGCCGCGATTGCCGCCCTCCTCATCGTGCCGCGGATGTGGTTCTGGGGACTGTTCTGGGGGCGCTTCCGCTTCCCCATCGCCCCGCCGGTCTGGATCCTGCAAAATAGCGTCTACCTGCCGATCGCCTGCCTGCTCGTCGCGACCGTGCGACGCCGCTGGCGAGTGCGCGCCGCCACGGCCGCGGTCCTTTTCGTGGTTCTGGCCGGAATCTCCCAAGCCGCCGATCTCGCGCCCGGTCACGCTGCTTTGCAGCCTCCTGTCGACCGCAAGCCCGCGCCCGCCTTCCAACTCGAAGACAGTGCCGGCAAGACGGTCACCCTGAAGCAACTCCGCGGCAAGATCGTCCTGCTCGATTTCTGGGCTACCTGGTGTCACGGATGCAAAGAGGAAATTCCGTGGTTCTCAGAATTCGCGCGGCGCTATACCGCGCGCGGCCTCGCCGTGGTCGGCGTCTCGCTCGACGACGGGGGCTGGACCGTAGTGAAGCCGTTCCTGGCGACCGCGGGCATCCCCTATCGCATTCTGCTCGGTGACGATCCCACCGCGCAGAAGTATGGCATCGGCAGCTTGCCCGATACCTTCCTGATCGATCGCCAGGGAAAGATCGCCGCCTCCTACACCGGAATGGTGGACAAGGACGACGTGGAGCGCAACCTTCAGGCGCTGCTCGGCTCTACTTCACCGCGACCGTAACCGCGTTGCTCGCCACGTTCCCCGCAATCACAAACAGCGGAAGAATGCCCGCTGTCACGCCGGACGGCACCTGGACGTTGATCTGCCACAGCCCCGGCACTCCCGAGACGGGTGCACTGTACAACACCGTGGCCGGGGTGTCGCCGAAATACACCTGTGCGCCCGCGCCATATCCGGTGGCATAAATCGAAATAGCAGCACCGCGCGCCGCCGGATTCTGCGGTGAGTTTACCGAGTAGTCCTGGTTCTCCACCGCTCCCGGCTGCGTCGGATCCGCGGCATTCAACACGAAGATTCCCGGACTGGCCGCCGTCAGCGTCACCTGGCCCGTCGCCAGCGTCTGCCCCGCCGCCAACACCGATACCGTCGTCAACCCCAGCGCCGCCGAAGCCGGAACCACGAAATTCACCTGCGACGCGCTGGCGCTCGAAATCGAACCCGCTACCCCGCCCACCAATACCTGATCGGGCGTCGCCGGGAACGTGCCGAACGCAGCCGCGAACGATCCCGGAGCCAAACCCTGATCGGCGTGGAAACTGGCCCCATTCACCGTGATCACGTCGCCCGAAGGAGCCGGCGGCGCGCCGGTGAACCGCGCCAGCATGGCCGCCATCACCGGATCGTTGCCCGCGAAATAGTCGGTGGACCGCGTATTGACGGTAATATCGGGATTAAAGCTCGGCAGGTCGGGAATCACGCCGTCATCCTGGTCGACATAGACGGTGGAGTACTGGCCGGCCGCCTGCGAGTACGGAAGCCAGAACGGATCCACATTGCCGAAGCCGACCGGTTTGCCCCCTGTCGGTTCGCCGATCACGTACATCACGTCGCTGATATTGGGCATCGGAATGCCCTCATGCGACGCCATATATCCCGATACGAACGCCATGGGCGTGTACATGCCCGAGGAAAACGTCCACTTGTCGATCACCAGGTAGATCCGAAAGTTGGGATTGGTGCGCAGCGACGCCAACCGTTGAAACAAACCGACACCTAGCGGGTACAACAGGGACTCGTTTCCGCCCTCATTCTCGCGAAAATCGATCACTACCGTATCCACCGGATTCGCGTCGAGCGCAGCCAGAACCTCGGCTGCGTAGTCCGCCACCGAGATGCCGGCCGTATCGTCCTCGCAGATGTTGTATTTGGCGTAGAGCATCCGGTTCGCGGCAATGTAGGTATACCAGTAGTAGCTCCCAGGGTTCTGCAGATAATCCGGCGTCGGTCCCGGCAATCCCGAGACCAGGCTGTTCGTGCTCGGGCCGAGCGTCATGGTGAACTGGTTGCCGCCCAGCGTTTGGAAGGTGACGGGGACGCGGGTGGTCCCAAATGGAATGATGTCCAGGCCCTGCAGCATGAACAGGGAATTGATGCGCACCGATACCTGCGCATGCAGCCATTGATCGTTGGCATACGCGAAAGCCGTGCCCAGCCGCTGGACCACCTGGTCGAGCGGCATACCGTTCACCGCGACAATCTGCGTGCCGATGGTCTGCGCGTATTCCGGCGCCGCTGCTTCCACGAACAGGCCATCCGAAAACCAGAATAGCGACACCGGAAGAAACTCGTAGCCGAAAGGCCCCCACGGCGTCAGCGACGTGTGCATGTCGTTCGACATTGCCACCAGTTGCGCCAGCCCCACATAGAACTCCGGATCCGTGGCTGTCGAGATCTTCGCCTTCAGCGCCGCTACCGCCTGCTGGTAGGTTCCGCGGTCGAGCGAGGCGAAGAAGTTGACGTCCACCACCGGTAGTGTTTCGGCGACGTAGTCCAGATCCAACTGCCTTCCGGCGGCAGTGCTGACCAGTTGGGCATGCACCGCCAGGACAGCCAGCAGCGCGCAGACGGCGCCTCTTCGGACAGCGCGCAACATGAACCCAGTACCCCCCTTATCCTGTATACTCCCGTTCGCGCCGCCGGACAAACGCTTTTCGCTGGCCGGCGCGGGACTGCGATTGAGCGGTTTTCCGGGCGTCGCCGAAGGTCACGCTTTCGCCGCGCTTCGCCGCGCCCACGCCACCACCAGCCGGATCTGCTCGTAGCTAATCTCCGCCGGCAGGGTATCCCGCAGCGGTTTCAGCCACTGCGCTCCCAGCCGTTCGATGGCTTCCGCTACCGCCCGGTGCGCCGCCTCGCCCACCCACTCGACACGGTATTCCAGCCGCTCCTTCTCCACCAGGTCGGCCACCATATTCACCACTGTTTGCAACTGCCGTCCGCGAATCTGCGAGATCTCCTCGAAGGTCTTGCCTTCCCGGAGAAGCCGTATTGTCTCATCCGCCGGCGACGCCTGCGCTGCCTCCCGCGCCGCCGCCCGCGCCCCGTTGCGGAAGGCGTCGAACGCCGCGAAAATGTCGCTGCCGTACAACTCGGCTTTGCGATCCCCGAACCCGCTGACGCCCAGCAGTTCGCGCAGGTTCGACGGCTTCTTCTGGCACAGATCCACCAGCGACGCGTCGCTGAGCACGATGTAGGCGGGCACCGCCGCCCGCTGCGCCGTGCGTTGCCGCCACTGCTTGAGATATTCGAACAGGTCGCGGTCCAGGCCGCCCGCCAGCCGCGCCGCGGGAGCCTCGGCCGGCGGACGCGGCGCTGCCGCCACGGGCCTGGGCGATGGCGATGATGGCGGTGGCGCGGGCACGAATACTGGCTCCGGCCGCATGGCGGGCGCCGCGTCCGGCTTCGCTTTCGCCCGTTTCTTCTTCTTGGCCGCGGCCGGTTCGCCCACCGGAAGATTCAGCCACTCCGGAACATTGCCGCAGACATCGCACATGTCGCAGCGCTCCCACTTGGGGGTCTGTCCGAAATGCGTGCAAATCTGCAGGTGCCGGCAGCGGCCGTTCTCCACGAAGCGCTTCACCGCGTGGTACCGCTGCCACGCCCGCTCCTTCTCCGCCGGGTCTTTCAATTGATCGATGAAATATGCCAGCAGCCCCACGTCCTTGGGCTGCCACAGCACCACGCAGTCGGAGGGCAGGCCGTCGCGGCCAGCGCGTCCGGCTTCCTGGTAATACTGCTCGATGGATTTCGGCAGCGCCGTGTGGATCACCGCGCGCACCGCCGGCTTGTTGATCCCCAACCCGAAGGCGATAGTGCCCACCAGCACGCGCACTTCGTCGTTCATCCACCGTTCCTGGTTGCGCCGCCGGGTGCCGGTCTCCATCTGCCCGTGATACGGTACTGCCGCGATGTTGCGGTCGCCCAGGTAGTCCACTGTCTCTTCCACCAGCGCGATGGTGGGCGCATACACAATCACGCTCTCGCCCGGGTAGCTGCGCACCGCCGCCAGCAGCAATTTGCGATGCGACTGCTTGTCGCACTGGTGCGTGACGTAGCGCAGATTGGCCCGGTGAAAGCTGGCGATATACTTATCCGGCTCGCGCAGCTTCAGTTGTTCCAGAATGTCGTGCCGCACGCGCCGCGTGGCGCTGGCCGTGAACGCGGCAATCGGCAAGTCCGGAAAATCGCGGCGCAGCGCGTTCAGCATGCGATATTCCGGCCGGAATTCGTGGCCCCATTCCGAGATACAATGCGCCTCGTCGATGGCGAAAAATGCCACCGGAACCTTTCGCAGCCACTCCACCGTATCGCCGCGCGCCAGCCGTTCGGGCGACAGATACAGCAGCCGGAAAGCCCCCTGCGCCGCCGCCCGCATCAGCGACCGCTGCTCGTCGCCGGCCTGTGCGCTATTGATGAAAGCCGCCGGGATGCCCATGTCCCCGAGCTGCGCCACCTGGTCCTGCATCAGCGCGATCAACGGCGAAATCACCACCACCGTCCGCCCCAGCGCCAGCGCCGGCAACTGGTAGCACAGCGATTTTCCTCCGCCGGTGGGCATGATCACCGCCACGTCGCGCCCCGCCATGAGACTTTGGATGATGCGCTCCTGCATGGGACGAAACGAATCGTAGCCCCAATAGCGCTTGAGGGCGGTGTGTAGAGGATCCACGGCCTGTTGAGAAGAGTCCGTCAGCATGGCGCTGCTACACCCTCCTCACCACGGCAGCCGGCGCCTCATCCAGCATCTGCCTCACCGTCTTCCGTGTGACCGGATGCCGCAACTCGGCGTCCAGATCCGCCAACGGGGCCAGCACAAACCGCCGCGCCGCCATCCGCGGATGCGGAATCTCCAGCTTCGCCGTGCGCACCACGCTCGACCCGTACAGCAGAATATCGATATCGATGGTCCGCGGTCCCTTGGGCATGGTGCGCACCCGTCCTAGCGAGCGCTCAATGCGCCCCACCCGCGCCAGGAGCTGCACGGGAAACAGGCTGGTCTCCGCCTCAGCCACCAGGTTCAGAAACCAGCGCTGCGCCGTCAGTTCCTGCGGCTCCGTCTCATACACCGGCGAGACGCGCACCACCCGCAGCTTCTCCGACGCAAGCTGCTCCAGAGCCGCCTGCAAGTGAGCTTCGCGGTCGCCGATATTCGATCCCAGGCTCAGATACACCGTCTTCAAAACAGCCCCGGCTGATCCCCGTCGCGCTTCCGCGTCACCTTGAAGTATTCGTAGGCCAGTTCCGTCGCGGTGCGGCCGCGCGGCGTCCGGTTGAGGAAGCCGAGCTGAATCAGGTACGGCTCGTAGACTTCCTCGATGGTTTCCGGTTCCTCGGAAATCGACGCCGCGATGGTGTTCACGCCGACCGGTCCGCCGCGATATTTCATCAGCACCGTCATCATGATCTTCTGGTCGATCTCGTCCAGCCCGAAGCGGTCCACGTCCAGCAGATTGAGTGCCGTCTGCGCCACCGGCGGGGTAATTCGTCCGTCGGCGCGCACCTGGGCATAATCGCGGACCCTGCGCAGCAGCCGGTTGGCGATGCGCGGTGTTCCCCGGCAGCGGCGCGCAATTTCCTCGGCCGCCGGATCTTCAATCTCCACCTGCAGCAGCCGCGCCGACCGGTGCACGATGGTCTTCAGCTCATCCACGTGGTAGGGATCGAGCCGCAGCACCAGTCCGAAGCGTCCGCGCAGCGGCGCGCTCACCTTGCCCTGCCGCGTAGTGGCGCCGATTGCCGTGAATCGCGGCATGGGTAGCGACACCGTCCGCGCACCCGGCCCCGTTCCCACCAGAATGTCCACCCGGAAATCTTCCAGCGCGGCGTACAGCATTTCCTCCACGTCCTTGAACAGGCCGTGAATTTCGTCGATGAAAAAAACCTGCCGCGCGCGGATATTGCTCAGGATCCCCGTCAGGTCCAGCTTCTTCTGCAGCACCGGACCGGACGTGCCGCTGAACTCCACGCCCAGCTCTTCGGCGATGATGGACGCGAGCGTGGTTTTTCCCAGCCCCGGCGGCCCGTACAGCAGCACGTGGTCCATGGCTTCACCGCGCATTTTGGCGGCTTGGATGGCGATATCGAGATTCTCTTTGAGTTTGGCCTGTCCGGTGAAATCGGCCAGCCGGCGCGGCCGCAGACCCGCTTCGAACTGCGCCTCTTCCGGCTGCCGGTCGCCGGAAATCAGTCCCCGCTCGGTCATGTGATTACCAGCTTACCGTACCAGTTCGAGCGCGCGCCGGAACAGCGGCTCGAACTCCGCGGCGCCGCCCGCCGCTTTGGCCTTGCGCACTGCCGCCTCCGCCTGCGGACGCCCGCAGCCCAGGTTGAGCAGCGCCGAAAGCACATCCTGGTCCACCAGCGACAGCGTCTCCGGAGCCGTCGCCGAAGGCTCGTCGCCCGTCGCCGCCGGCAGCTTGTCGCGCAACTCCAGCACCATCCGTTCGGCGGTCTTCTTTCCCACGCCCGGGATGCGCACCAGCCTCTCCACTTCGCCGCGCCGGATGGCGTGAATCAGGTCCGTTGCCGCCAGTCCCGACAGCACTTTCACCGCCAGCGTGGGCCCGATCCCGCTTACTCCGATCAGCTTCTCGAATAGAGCCTTCTCGTCCTGCGTGAGAAAACCGTACAGCGAGAGCGCGTCCTCCCGAACGTGCGTATGGATGCGCAGGCGGACTTCCGTGCCGGCGTCCGGCAACCGCGTGAACGTCGACACCGGAATCGCCACGTCGTACCCCACGCCACAGGTCTCCACGATGGCCTGGTTGGGATGCTTTTCGATCAGGATTCCGCGCAGCAATGCGATCATCAGTCCGTATTGTAATGCGTGGTGCCGGCGTCCGACCCTACAATAGGAATCGAAATGCTGCGGCGGGACGCAATCGCGGTGCTGCTGGGCGCGTGTGGCGCCTCCCGCGCCGCCAATCCGCGCACCCTCAGCCCCTATCTTGAATCGGCCTCGGGCGCCGCCCTGCTACTCGATGTGCGCGGACGCCGTATGATCGCCGTCCACAATCCGGCGTTGGCCGGCGAATCGCTGCTGCCTCCCGGATCCACGCTCAAACCGTTCGTGCTGGCGTCCCTGATGGCTGCCGAAAAACTGCACGCCGAGGACTCCTTTCCTTGCCCCGGCCGCCTCACCATCGCCGGCCGCTCCCTCGATTGCTCCCATCCGCGCCTGGCCGAGCCCATGCGTCCGCGCACTGCCTTGGCGTACTCGTGCAACTGTTTCGTGGCGCGCATGGCCGAGCGATTGGATTCAGGTGAACTGGCGCGCTCGCTCGGCCGCTTCGGATTCCGTGCGCCCACCGGCCTGCTGGGCGAGCGCGAAGCCGCCGGCCGCCTGCGCAGTGCCGCGCCTCCCGACGCCACCCGCCTGCAGGCTCTCGGCGAAGAGGGCGTCGCCATCACTCTGGCCGAGCTCGCCTTGGCCTATCGCCAACTGGCGCTGCTTCCCGACAGGCCCATCCTCGAAGGACTGGAAGACGCTGTCGCCTATGGCACCGCGCAGCGCGCCGCCATCTCCGGAGCGACCGTCGCCGGAAAGACGGGCAGCGTGCGGACTCACGCCGGCCAGCCGCTGGCGTGGTTTGCCGGTTTCGTTCCCAGCCGCGCGCCCGAGGTGGTGGTGGCCGTGGTCCTTCAAGGCTACTCCGGCGGGTCCGACGCCGCGCCGGTTGGCGGACGGATTCTGGAGGCATGGCATGCCGGCAAGCTGTAGCGCCGCGCTGCTGCTCCTGTGTGCGCTCCCGCTCGCCGCGGCGGAGCCTACCATCAAGCTCCGCGTTCACACGCCGCACGGCGAATCCACCGTCGAGGTGCCGCTCGAACGATATGTCGCCGCCGTGCTCGCGGGCGAAGGCGGCGTACTGCGCTCCGATGCCGCCCGCAAAGCCCTCGCCGTGGCCGCGCGCACCTATGCCGTCCGCCTGCGCGGCCGCCATTCCGCCGAGGGATTCGATTTCTGCGACACCACTCACTGCCAGCGCGCCGACCTGGACGCCGTCACGCCCGCCATTGCCGCGACCGTCGCACAGACCTCAGGCGAGCTGGTGTGGTTCCAGGGAGCGCCGGCGTTTACCCCATACTCGCGCGACTGCGGCGGCCGCACCGAGGATGCGGGCGAGCTCTGGCCCGACCAGACCGCGCCCTACCTGCGCAGCCAGCCCGACCCCTACTGCCTTCGCGCCGGCTCGCGTCCGTGGCAATGGAGCGTCGATCCGATGCAAGTTACTGCCGCGCTGCTCCGCTCCGGCTTGCGCGCGCCGCGCGTGCTCGACCGCGTGGAGATCGTCCAGCGTACGCCCTCGGGCCGCGCGCGAACCCTGTCGCTCACCGGCGCGGGAGACGCTGTTCGCATCAGCGCCGGCTCGTTTCACGCCGCCGTCGGCCGCGACCTGGGATGGAACACCGTGCAGAGCGAGCGCTACGAGGTACGCTCCGCGGGCGGCCGGCTGGTGTTTCAGGGGTCCGGCTCGGGACACGGCGTCGGGCTGTGCCAGCGCGGCGCCGACCAGATGGGCGTCGAAGGCCGCGACTACCGCGAGATCCTGGCGTTCTACTACCCCGGTACGGCCGCCGGCGCGACGGCGCGGGCCATTTCCTGGCAGCGTTTGGGCGGCGCGTCCGTCGCCCTGCTCACCACCCAACCCGACCGCGATGGCGCTGTACTGGCGCTCGCCGAACGCCTGGCCGCCACGCTGGCTCGGCGCACCGGTTGGCCCGTCCCCGCCTCGATCGAGATTCGCGTCTACCCCACCGTCGACGCGTTCCGCAATGCCACCGGCGAGCCCGGATGGGTGGCCGCGCACACCGAAGGCCGCCGCATCCATCTGCAACCCGCGCAGTCCCTGCGTGCGCGCGACGCTCTGGAGCCGGTGCTGCGCCACGAGTTGATCCACGCCCTGATGGAGGCGCAGGCGGCGCCGGATCTCCCCGTCTGGTTCCGCGAAGGCTTGGCAGGCTATCTGGAACACCCCGCCGCGGGCGGCGCGGGCTCGCCGACGCCCCCCGATTCCGCCCTGCGCCAGACCGCCGACGCCGAGCAGGCGCGCCGCGCCTATGCCGAGTCCGTCGCCGCCGTGACGCGCCTGGTGAATCGCTACGGCGAGTCCACCGTGCTGGGCTGGGTCCGCAGCGGCTTGCCGTCCGATTGGAACCGCGACCGCAGGGAGCGGCCCGACGAAGAATGGCAGCCCCATGCGTAGGAACAAATCGAGACCCGCAGTGGTCTTACTTACCCGTCGCTCGGGCTGCTCTCTGTCAGCGTAGAGGGACCACGGGGTTGGCCGGGGCGTAGACGGCGATCTGGTGGTTGGTGAACGACAGGTTGTCGAGGCGGATGGCAGGCATGTGGCAGGCGGCGCAGGGACGCGCGGCGACAGCCTGCGTGTGCCGGGCCGCGGGATGGCATCGCCGGCAAACGGCGTTGTAGGTTTCCAGGCTCTGCTCGAGGAGCTCGTGCGGGGAATGGCAGGTGAGACAGGTCAGGCGTCCCTGGCTGTTGCGGAAGCAGCGGGCGGCGGCCAGGCGGAGGGGTTGCGAGCGGGCGGTCGCGGGGTCGCGAAGATCGCGGAGCTCTTCGCCCACCACGCGATCCAGGTGGTGGCAGTCGGCGCAAAAAGCGTTGAGAGCCGTGGCGCCCAGCGTGGCCGGCGTGCGCAGGCGGGTCTGCGCGGGGTTGCGGACATGCAAAGCGGCAGGTCCGTGGCAGACTTCGCAGCGCACACCCAACTCGTGGGGGACAATCCGGTCTTCGGCGTCCAGGGTCGGCGGTCCGGTGGAGTGGCAGGAGAAGCACCGGAGGATGCGGGCGGCCGGGTCGAAGGTGCGGAAGTCCATGCCGTCGGGAGTCTTGTGGCCGGGCGTGATGCCGTAGCCGTTGAGCGAGCGGTACCAGGTTTGGCCGAGTTCGCGATAGTTGCCGCGGGTGGTGTGGGCGACGAAAGTAATGGCCTGGAGGCCGGCGCCGAAGGCCCAGTCGCCGGGCTGGGGCGGGGCGGAAGGCGCCAGGGCGTGGGCGTGTCCGCTACCGGATTGCGACGCAAATTCGGCCGGATGACACGTGCGGCAAGCGTCGGCGCCGGCGTAGTCGGCGGCAGCGAGCGGGAATACCGAGAGCAGGAGTAGGGCGAGCTTTTTCGTCATACCGCGGCCGCGTCCCAACAATCATATCCTGTCCCGACAGGATGGACCGGCCGTCGTCGTTTGAGGCGGCTGGCGCGTCTATAAGAAGGTGACTCGCCTTTTCCCGCTCCTCATTCTGCCGATCGCGATGAGTTTCGGGGCGACAACGCCGCCTCCGCTGTGTCCCGGCAGCACGCCGCTCGGCAAGTTTCGTATGGTTGTGTACCGTCCCGGCCGCGATTCGGGACTTCCGATTAAGGATGTTTGCGCCATGCCCGCGGCGGGGCGGCTGGTTTGGGACCCGGTCCATCTGACGCCGCGGATTTCGGACAAGGGCGAGATCGCCGTGCTGATCGTGCAGCACGCGCAAGGAAGACTGGTTACGCTGGCGCCGCAGAGAGCGCGCGGGCACGCCGAATGGGGCATACCGCCGGACGTAGATGTGGTAGCGGTGGTGCTGGGTCCGGACGGGCTCAACATGGCGAAAGTACAGCGGCTGTTGGCCAACAACGACGAATTGCTGGCGCAATTGGCCGACTATGCGCAGCAGACCTCGCAGGTGGAAGCGCTGATTCAGGGGCTCTCGGATGCGGAAGCGTCAGGCAGCGGAACCGACGCCGCGCTGCGCGGCTTCTCGTCGCGATTCGGCGTGGCCATGCCGAAGTTGGACAGCACCACGGGGACGGATCGGCAGGCAACGGCGCTGCTGGCGGCGGTGGTGCCCACGGCCAACGTGTACGATCCGCTGGCGCCAGCCAGCACTCAGGCGATGCAGACCGGGGGACTGGCGGCATCGGTGGCGGGCCTGTTCTTCGGCAACGGCGTGGGGCTGGCGGCGGGTGGGACGGCGCTGGTGACGAATCTGACGGCCATGCTGTTTCCGAATACCGAGTTCCGATCGGCCTTCGCGCAGGCGGCGGACCCGGGCGTGTTGGAGTTCTGCGCCAAAAGCCAGGCGGGCAAAGCGCGGACGCGCGCGGCCTACCTTTGGGCGTATCGCGTCCCCAACCAGCAACCGCCGGTGACGGCGTTGAGCGGCACGAATTATGTGCCGGCGGGCGCGAAATCAACCGTCCCGTTGAAGACCGGGGAAGGCCAGGACGCGAAGGTGCTGATGCGGGCCAGGGATTGGCGGCTGGCGCCGCTGGCCGGCGGCGCGGACGTCAAGGTACCGGTGGCCATGGGAAGCGCCGCCAATTCGCTGCTGCTTGACCTGAGCGACACGAAGGTCGCGGTGGGCGACTACCGGCTGACGGCGTCGTGGGATTGGGATCCGCTGACCTTGGGAACGGTGCACGTGCGGACGTACAGCGATTTCCGCGGCGCGGAGTTGACGCCCGAATCGCGCGACAAACTGGCGCAAGGCAGCGGCGTGGTTGCGGTCACGCTGCGCGGCGCGGACTTCGATTTTGTGGAGAAGGTGGAGCTGCAGAAGGCGGCGGCCAAACCGGGCAAGTCGACGGTGGTGCGCTTCGAGCTGCCGGCAGGTCCGCGGAAGGGCCTGCAGACCAATATGACGGTGGATATCGATACGGCGTCGGCGGGCGAGTACAAACTGCAGCTTGAGCAAGCGGACGGGGTGAGCCATACGATTCCGCTGACGGTGCTGCCGGCGAGTCCCAGGGTGTCGAATCTGCCGGTGCGGGTGAATACCGGCGAGGCGGTGGAGAAACTTCGCCTCGAAGGCGCGGGATTGGACCGCGTGGAAGCCGTGACATCGGACGCGGGCCCGATCGAGGGCGCGGGGCAGAAGACTGCGTGGTCGGGCAAGATCCGCCTGCGGCCCGAGGCACAGGCGGGCGAGACGTTTTCCGTAGTGCTGAAGATTCGCGGACTGGAAGAGCCGGTCACGTTGAAGGATGCCATCGAGGTGGTGGGGCCGCGGCCGAAGATCGCGCAAGTGCGGAAGTCTCTGGCGCAGGATATGGGGATCGAGACCGCCGGGGATGAGCTGCCGGCGGGAACGAGCGTGGGGTTGGTGATGGCGGTGGAGAACCTGCACGATGACGGTGGGGCGCGCCCGCGGGTGGAACTGGGTTGCCGGGAAGGCGGACTGCGGAAGGCGCTGACGCTGGCGCCGGACGAGCGGGCGGACAAGGCGACGCTGAGTTTCGCCGGTCCCGATTCGTTGTACCTGGCGGTGGATCCTGCGACCGTGGGGTATCCGGGATGCGAGCTGACGGCCACGGTGAGCGTGGAGCCGCGGGGCGCGTCGGACCGGCTGTCGCTGGGCCGCGTGGTGCGGATTCCGCTGCTGGAACGATTCACGCTGACCAACGAATCGCTGGGCGGCAACGAATACGCGGGGATTCTGCGGGGGCGCGACCTGGATGTCATCGAAAAAGCCGGTTGGGATGCGAAGAACGGGCTGCCGGTGGTGGGCATCCCTACGCCGGTGGCGGGGGATTCCACCGCGCGGCAGACCCTGAAGATCGCGGTGCCGTGGCCTTCGCCCGCGCCGCATGCGCCACTCTACATCTGGCTGCGCGGAGAAACCGCGGGACGGCGCACGTCCGTGGCCGATTGACGCCAAGATCCCGTCACCCAACCAAAGTTGGGCCGTCCCGCCGGGTTGCGGGCGTAGGATGAGGCGGGATACAGTATCGTGACAGAGCCAGGTATGATCCGCGTCATCCTAGTCGATGACCACCCGGTGGTGCGCTTCGGGTTGGCCGCTATTATCGGACTGCAGCCGGACATGACGGTGGTGGCAGAGGCCGGTTCGGGCGAAGAAGCGTGCGAAGTTTGCGATCTGCGGGCGGCCGACGTGGTGCTCATGGATCTGCGCCTGCCGGGGCTGAGCGGAGTGGACGCCATTCGCAAAATCCGCAAATCGCAGCCCAGGCTGCGTTTCATCGTGGTGACGACGTACGACGGCGACGAGGACATTCACCGGGCGCTCGAAGCGGGTGCGCAGGCGTACATCCTGAAAGCCATGTCGCATCACGACCTGGCGAACGCCATTCGTACGGTCCACTCGGGGCGGAAGTACATTCCGGCGTCGATTTCCAAGAGTCTGGCGGGACGGCCTCCGCACTCGGAGCTGAGTCTGCGGGAGATGGAAGTCCTGGAGCTGATCGTGAAGGGCCGCAGCAATAAGGAAATCGGCGACGCGCTGGGAATCAGCGAAGCCACCGTGAAGTGGCACGTCAACATGATCCTCAGCCGCCTGAACGTCAGCGACCGCACGCAGGCCACGGTGGCGGCCTTGCAGCGCGGCATCGTGCATTTGCCATGAGCAGTGCAGAAATCCGCACGCTTCGCAAATCGGTGGCTGGCGACGAAACTCCGCGCCACGGTTCCCGGCGGATCAGAGCCTTTCCTGGCGAAGTTTGGTTGCCTGTCACCCTTTTGCGGAGCGTGCGGATTTCCGCACAGCTCATGACGCTCGCGGTTCTGTTGGTCGCGCCGGCGCTGGCGCTCGAGCCGGCGGCGGCGTATAGCCGGCGGATTTGGCAGAGCGCGGACGGGTTGCCGGAAGATTTCGCGCAGGCGCTGGCGCGCACCGCCGACGGCTATCTGTGGATCGGCACGTCGGGTGGGCTGGTGCGCTTCGACGGAGTCCGCTTCACCGTGTTCAATCGCGAAAACCAGGCGGCGCTGCGCGACGACAGCATCTACGCGCTGCTGGTGGGGCGCGATGGCGCGCTGTGGGCGGGAACGGAAGGCGGCGGACTGGTTCGCTATCAACGGGGCGTGTTTCACGCCTACGGCGCGGCTGAAGGCCTGACCAGCGGATTCGTGCGCGTGATTTTCGAAGATCGCGGCGGAACGCTGTGGGTGGGCACCGACGACGGGTTATTCCGCATGCAGAACGGTCGCCTGGTGCGGGTGGACGAGCAGGGTGGCATTCCGCCCATGATGGTCCACTCGATTTGCGAAGACGGCCACGGAAATCTGCTGTTCGGAGGCGTGGGGCTGCTGGTGCTGGGCCCCGCGGGTCCCAAGTATTATGCCTCGACGGAAAGCGCTGCGGATAACTCGGTGCGCACCATTGTGCGGACGGCGGACGGAACCATCTGGATGGGCACCATCGCGGGGCTGCGGCGCATCGAGAACTGGAACGGGGGCAATCCGTTTCTGAAACCAAAGGTGCTGAGCGGCAACGTCTGCGTGATGCTGGAGTCGCGGACGCGGGACCTGTGGATCGGGACGTATGGCACGGGAGCGATGCGGTATCGCGAAGGCAAGATGGAGCCGTTCACGGCGCCCACGCTGCCGCATAACAATGTGCTTTCCATGCTGGACGATGGAGAAGGCGACATCTGGATTGGCACGCAGGGCGGACTGCTGCGTCTGAGTCCCAGCGCGGCGGTCACGGTGACGCCGGCGGGCGGGTTGATGCCGAGCATCAACACCATCTATCAGGATCCGCGCGGAACGCTGTTTGTGACGGCGTTGAACGGGAAGTTGTATCGCGAGAAGAGCCAGGCGCTGATTCCCGTGGATATGCCGGCCAACGCGCGCGGTGTGCCCATCCGCAATGTCTTTCGCGATAGCGGCGGCACGCTGTGGATGGGCACCGACGGCCGGGGTGCCATCCGCATGAACGGGGCGGAGGCGGTGTTCTACTCCAAGAACGAGGGCCTGGTGAACGAATTCGTGCGCGCCTTCGCGGAAGACGCCGAGGGCGCCCTGTGGATCGGCACCGACGGCGGCTTGAGCCGCTGGCGCAATGGGCAGTTTGAAAACTTCGGACTGAAATCGGGACTGGTCTACGAGAGCATCCGCACGCTGTTTCTGGACAAGGGCGGCCGGCTGTGGGTGGGTACCGACGGAGGTTTGAACCAGTTTCAGGCCGGCCGGTTCGTCACGCCGGAGCCGGTCGAACGCCTGCGCGGCCAGAAAGTCTGGGCGATTCATGAAGACAGCGGCGGGGGATTGTGGATCGGCACCCACGGCGCGGGCCTGTTCCTGCTGAAGGACGGGCGTCTCACGCAGTTCACGGCAAAACAGGGGCTGCCCAGCAACAAGATCCATTTCATTGCGGAAGACGCCCAGGAAAACCTCTGGATGAGCAGTCCGAGCGGCATCATTTCGGTGTCGCGGCGCGATCTGGAGGCACTGGCCAAGGATTTCGGACGGCCGGTGGGGTTCCGCGTCTTCGGTACGTCGGAAGGGCTGAGCACCAACCAGATGAACGGCGGAGTGCAGCCGGCCGGCGCGGTCACGCCGACGGGCGAATTCTGGTTTCCCAGCGCCAAAGGAGCGGTCCGCATCGCGCATGAAACCTCCGACCCGGGCAGCGCGGCGCCGGTGCTGATCGAACGGGCGGCCGCCGATGGCCGCGAAGTTCCCCTGGCGCCGGGATTGAAACTGGCGCCCGGCAACGGCAAGCTGGAGATTCAGTACACCGCCATCCGCCTGCGGTCGCCAGACACCATCCGCTTCAAGTACTGGCTGGAAGCGCTCGATCCGGACTGGACGGACGCGGGGCAGCGGCGCGTCGCGTACTACACTAATGTGCCGGCCGGCGATTACCGGTTTCATGTGGTGGCGTACGAGATCACCGATCCGCGCAATGCCACCGAGCAGGTGCTCGACGTGCACTGGCAGCAGCACTTTTACCAGACCAAATGGTTCCTGGGGCTGTGCCTGCTGGCGCTGGTTTCGGCGGCCTGGGGCGCGTATTACCAGCACGTTCGGAATCTGCGGCAGCGCTTCGCGGCGGTGCTGGAGGAGCGCAACCGGCTGGCGCGGGAAATGCACGACACGCTGATTCAGGGCTGCGTGGGTGTGTCGGCGCTGCTGGAGGCGGCGTCGCGCGCGCAGGATGTGTCGCCGGTCATCAGTCACGATCTGCTGGACCGGGCACGGGACGAAGTGCGTGCCGCGGTGGACGAGGCGCGGCTGGCGGTATGGAATCTGCGGCAGGGGTCGGGGAGCGGTGAGGATCTGGTGCGGGCGGCGTCGGAACTGGCGCGCCGGACCAGCCTGGAGACGGGCATTCCGGTCGAGTTTTCGGCCGATGGGACGCCGTTTGCGCTGGGCGCGGAGAGCGAACGGAGCCTGCTGATGCTGATCCGCGAGGCCATGCACAATGCGCTGCGGCACGCGGCGCCCACGCAGTTGCTGGTGAGCCTGGGTTTCGAGCGTGGGACGCTGGAAGCGCGGGTGGAAGACAATGGCTGCGGGTTCGACCCGGAGCGGGCGCCGAACGGGAACGGCCACTACGGGTTGATCGGCATGCGGGAACGGGTGGAGAAACTCGGCGGCGAATTTTCGCTGGAAAGCGCACCCGGCTGGGGGACGAAGGTGCGGCTGAAGATTCCGCGGCGCCTGGCGCCCGGCGGGTAGCCGCTGTCCTATTTTCTCGGGCGACGTCGTTATATGGCCAGAGGAGTGGAATATGACACGAGAGGTTGCGAAGCTGATGCTGCCGCTGCTGTTAGGAGCCGGCTTATGGGGTCAGACTCCAGCGCGGCCGGCCTTCGAGGTGGCGTCCATCAAACCATCCGCGCCGCAAAATCTTCCGCCGGCTTTGATGGGCCGGGGGTTTCACCCGGCGGATATGATGCAGGATATGATGCCGGGGATGATCCCGCGGAAGGGATCGCGGGTGGATATCCGGAATTATTCGCTGGTGAATCTGATTGCCGCCGCCTACTCGGTGAAGACCACGCAAATCAGCGGTCCGTCCTGGCTGGGCGAGCAACTCTTCGACGTGGACGCCAAGATCCCGGAGGACGCGCCGCCAGACCACCTCAACGAGATGCTGCAGTCCCTGCTGGAGGAACGCTTTGGGCTGAAGATGCATCGCGAGACGCGGGAGTTGGCTGGATTCGACCTGATTGTGGGCAAGAACGGGCCCAAGTTGACGGAATCGGCGCCGCAAGACGAAACGGTGAAGGATGACCAGTCGCCGGAAGATCGCGTGCGCGCGATGACGGAGAGCCTGCAGAAGAAGATGCGAACGATGACGCCGACGCCGGGGATGAATCGCAACACGGGCCGAAGGTACACCTCGGACAAGATCGCCCAAATGATCTCCCGGATGGTAGGGAGTCCGGTGGTCGATAAGACGGGTTTGACGGGAACATACGACATTACGCTGGAAACGTCGCCCGATCGTCCCGACGAACCCGGAGTTTCCATCTTCCAGGCGGTGGAAGGGGTGGGGCTGAAGCTGGTGCCGCGCAAGGTTTCGGTGGACACCATCGTGGTCGATCAGGTGTCGAAGATGCCGACGCCGAATTAGATTAGTCTGGGGCGGCCGGGAGAACCATAATAGAAGCTTGTCGTTTCCGCCGCACCGCCAGGGTCGCCGCTTCTTCAACCCCTCGGCCGCCAGTCCGCGCCGTCTGGCCGGCCGCGCGGAAGGGTCCACCACCTTCGTCGCGCCGCTCGGGGTCGCGCGCTCTCTGGAATCGCGAGCCGTTTCTCCGGCCGCGGCCTGCTGGATCGCGACCGCATGCTGGTGCGGATGCATCATCGAGTCGGCCATCGGCACGATCTATTTCGCCGGCGACACCGGTTTCAGCCGCACTTCTTGTGGATTCGCGAGCGCTGCGGCGCGCCGCGGCTGGCGATTCTGCCCATCGGCGCTTACGAGATGGTATGGTTCATGTCGCCGGTCCATATGGATCCCGGGGAAGCCGTGAAAGCTTCACCAGATCTGCGGCGCCCGGTGGAGTATCGCCATTCACCAGGGCAGGTTCCATCTGGCCGATGAATCCATCGACGCGCCGCGACCGCGTCTGCGGCGCATCGCCCCGGAGTCGTTCCTGTCGTTAGAGAATGGGGAGTCGCGCCCGTCTCCGGTGGATTGATCGCATGGACCATCACACACTCGCCATCATCAGCATTGTGGGCAGTTGCCTGGATGTGCTCGGCGCGCTGTATCTGGCCTACGACCTTCTAGGCGGCGAGCACGGTCCGCTACGCGCTCTTACGCGCGGCGTCACCTACGGTGCGATCTTCGCCGTCGGCTACGGCATTGCTCTGGGACCGGTGTTCGGCATCGCCGCCGGCGTCACCCACGGTTTGACGCTCGCTCTGGAATTCTCGCGCAAGTCACGGGGCGAGTCCGAGCCCGGCTTCTGGGCCGACGCTGGGGCCAGCGCCATTCGCGGTGTGGGCCACGCGATTGGCTCCGCGTCGTATTTCGGAATTTGGTTCGGAGCCATCTTCGGACTGATCAGTACGCTGGGGCAGATTGCCGGCTACTACGTGGGGATTCGTCCCACCATGGGCTACGCCCCCGCGCCGCGTCCACGCGTCACGCGCCGGCGTATCCTGGCGGCGGTGAACCGCACCGTCGGTTACGGAATCGCCGCGGCGGTGTTGTGCTCCAAAGTGGCTCATCGCCCGGACCGGGCTCTAGGCTTCGGTTTGACTATCGGCCTTGCGACGGGCGCCGTCACCTTGGTCGCGACGTCGTGCACGCCGGTGATTGAATGGGCCGCCGACCACATTCCCGAAAAGCGAATGGGCGTCTATGGTGTCCTTCTCATCCTGTCCGGCTTCGCGCTGCAGTCTATCCAATACTGGACCACGCTGCTGGATATTCCGATCCGGTAACGGCTAGCGCACTACCACTACTGGAAATGCACCGGCTGTGTAAGCGCGCCATTGCCGGCGGAATCCCAGACGGCGAAGCGGACCCACTTCTTGCCTTCCACATCGAAGGGGATGTGGAATTTGTGGCTGCTCTGCGGGGCCATGTCGGCCAGCGAAATAATCTCGCGTTTCGTAGTGGTGCCGTCGCCCCAGACCAGCTCGGCGAACTCCGGCGGGAAAGTCCATTCCACTTCGGCATTATAGAAACGATGCGCGCCGGCGCCTTCGACGGACCAGTTGCGGAACAGGACTTCACCCGTCGTGGCGAAGAAGTTGCCGCCCTGCAGAGCGTTCAGGACCGGCGTCCAGGGTTCGTCGAACTTGGGGATGGAGGCGAGCTTCACATAGTTGACCACCATCTGCGGAAAGCTCTCGTCCTCGGGATCCTTCATGTACGTGTCGCCCTCGGCGATCATGTATTTCGCGCCGCTCCAGTTGTTCATGTCGTCGAGCAGTCCCAGGCAGCGGGCCTCGCAAATGCGCTTCTCGGACTGGTCGACGGGGAGGGATTGGAAGGATCCGCCGATGAAGCGCGGGCTGTTGAAGAATTCAGTAGTATGGGTGGCATCGGGATAGCCGGAGGAGCCCTTGGTGCGTGGATGAGTCTGCCAGACCAGGCCGTTCTCGTCGTTCAGTAGTTGCAGTTCGTTGGCGGCAGTGGTGGTGTGGTAGACCTTGCCCCACGGCGCGAGCGTCTCGACATACGGCTGATTGGGCGGATTGGCGGGCTTGCGCAGATGGGTGAAGTAAATCGGCTTGGGGAAGACAAACATGTAGTGGCCGCCGAAATTGGCGTCGGGCTCTTCGCCGGGGATTAACAGAAAATCGCTGTCGGAGAAGCGGCGGCAGCCTTCGAAATAGACCTTCTGTTCGTTGAGGCGGATAGCGCCGGTGTCGGCGGGATGGGAGTCGGAATGGAAGTCCGCCAGAATTGCGGCGTTGACGCCGAGGGCGCGGAATACCGGCACCCAGGTGGGCATCTGGTCCATCGTGCCCGCATCGGTCAGTTGCTCGTTGAGATGGAAGTGGAAATGGCTCACCAGGACTTTGAACCCGGGCATGGGCTTGAAGACGTCGTCATGCGTGTAGGCCAGGATGCGCTGCTGCGTGGTCTCCACGTTGGCGCCGCTCAGATAGAAATAGACCGGCATGCGCTGCAGGGTGCCGGGGGGCGCGTTGTAGAGGGCGAAGTTGTCGATATCGTTGCGCGCTTCGCCCACGCGGCGCGTCCAGACGTCGTTGGAGACGCCTTGGGGCTTGTAGCCTTCCTCGCGATCGGGCTGGCGGACCCCGATGGCGAAGGATGTCTCGCTGTCCTTGCGATAGTACACGTAGCCGAGATTGGTTTCGATTTCGCGGGCGAAGAAGAATTTGTGCGACGGCGGCAGGAATCCGAGCGAGCCGCCGCACGCCTGCAGAATGCCGAGGCGATTGCGCGCCCGCAGCCCCATGGGGTCCTGGTTGACGTCGGCGCCGAACGAATAATGCTGCCAGGCGCGCGCGGTGTCGCGCCATTCCACCACGGAGCACTTGGAGATGGCGAAGCCTTTGAGTCCGCCGACATACTTAAACGCCACCGAGGGCTCGTCGGTCTTGGCGATCAATTCCTGGCGCAGCAGATTGGAGCCGCGGTAGACGGTGTAGCGCAGGTCGCCCGAGAAGATGCCGGCGTCGACGCCGGGGAAGGTCACTTCCAGGCGGGCGCCCTCGGTTTTCACCTGGCAGCCCGTGGGGTGGAACTTGGCCCAGGCGCGGCGGATTTCGTCGGCTTTGCGAGGCATGTCCATGGCTTTGTTTGTGCTCCCAGGGACCATGAGCGGCGCGTCCCAGAAGGCGTTCCACTTTTCGCGATCGACTACTTCGGGAGTAAAGGCGATGCCCAGTTCGCGCAATGGCGCCATCTGCTGCTCGGAGAGGCGCCGGCGGCCGCTGGTGATCTGGTATTCGGGCGACAGATCGCTTCCCAGGACCGCCCATTGTCCGCCCGTGAAGGCGGCCAGTTCGTGGACGATCGGCAGTCCATCGCGGAGGCCGAAGCTGGCGCGAAGCTGCTCCTGGCGTTCGCCAGTCCAGGTGAGTTGCAGATAGCCCTGATTCAGGGCGGCGTGGAGGCCATCGGCGGCGCGGTAGCCGGCGAGGTCGCAGGAAAAGGTCTGGGCCGCGGCGACGCCGCCCATGGCAAGAACAAAGGCAAGGAGTTTCATAGCCAGTTCACAGTCTACAGTTTTCAGTTCACAGTAACACCGCTCGCCGGCCCGTAACGCGGCGTGTCTGACTGCTCACCGTCGACTGAAACCTGTTTACTTATAGCCTTATAAATTCCGTTAATTCGACTCTCAATTCGCGAAAATGGTACCTTTGCTCCATCCAGTCTGGCCACGCGCCTGGTATGCGCCGGCTTTCGCTCGAATTGCGAGGAAGGGGAGAGTATGAACGCCGTACTGACTCAAGCACAAAAACAGGACTTTGTGAAGCGCGGTTTTTCCCGCCGGTCGTTTGGACGGATTGCCGCAATGATGGGCGCTGGGGCCACAGCGCTGCCCTTCTTTAATGAAGCGGCGTTGGCCCAGCTTTCCAAAGTGGAAGCTCCGCCGGACGCGGTGCTGATCAATGCCAACGAGAACCCGCTCGGTCCCTGCAAGGAAGCGCGCGAGGCGGTGGCGAAGATGATCCAGTACGGCGGCCGCTACCGGTATAGCGAGGGCGACCGCGTGCAGACGCTGCTCAGCGAACAGGAAGGGTTGAAGTCGAGCTATGTTCGCATTCATCCCGGATCAAGCGGACCGCTGCACCAGGCGGTACTGGCCTTCACCTCTCCCACCAAGCCGCTGGTGATGGCCGATCCCGGCTACGAAGCCGCCGGACGCGCGGCCAGTTTTATCGGCGCGGAGACCATCAAGGTGCCGCTCACCAAGACCTTCACGCACGACGTGAAAGCTATGGTCGCGGCCAGCCCCAACGCCGGCCTGATCTACATTTGCAATCCCAACAACCCCACCGGCACATTGACGCCGCAGGAAGAGATCCGCTGGCTGGTGGCCAACAAGCCCAAGAATTGCATCGTAATGATCGACGAGGCCTACACCCACATTTCGGGCGCGCCGTTCAACTCCGATCTGGTGGCGGCCGACAAGGACGTGGTCATCCTGCGGACTTTCTCGAAGATTTACGGACTGGCCGGTTTGCGCGCGGGCGCGGCGTTTGCGCGTCCCGATCTGCAGACCAGGATCAACGGCTTCAGCAGCACCATGATGCCCATCACCGGCATGGCCGCGGCCAGCGCCAGCCTGGAAGTGAAGACGCTCGTTCCGGAACGCCGCAAGTACATCGCCGACGTCCGCGAGAATGTCTTCGAGTTTTTGGAAAAGCACAACTTCAGCTACGTGAAGTCGGTCTCCAACTGCTTCATGATCGACACCAAGCGGCCTGGTAGAAGCATCATTGACGGTATGGCCAAGGAGAAGGTCTATATCGGCCGCACCTGGCCCGTTTGGCCCAATCACGTCCGCGTTACGGTAGGCACGCAAGAGGAGATGGACAAGTTCAAGGCCGCCTTCCTTAAGGTGATGGGTTGAATGTTGCGGGCCTGCTGACCGGATCCCGGCGCGGCGCCCGTTACGGATGGGCTCAACTCGGTGGCGACGTAGCCGGCGGTGTGATCGCGGCACTGATCGCACTGCCATACGGTCTGGCGATGGCTTCGCTGATGGGGCTGCCGCCGATCCTGGGCATCTTCACCTCCATTCTGACGGCGCCGGTAATTGCACTGCTGGGGCGCAATCCCGTCCTCATCGGCGGGACGGCGAGCGCTACGGTACCGTTCATTGCCGCGGCGGTGCATAGCCAGGGAATCGGAGGCGCGGCGAAAGTCTCGATTGTCGCCTCGGTCATCATGATGGGGTTTTGCGTGATGCGCCTGGGCCGGCACATCGCGCGCGTGCCCCACGCGGTGGTCTCGGGCTTCTCCTGCGGCATCGGCGGCATGATGCTGGTGTCGCAGTTCGATACCATGCTGGGCACCGGATCGCCGGAGACACGTTCCGCGGGGTCGGCTCTGGGGCAGATTGTGGCGCTGGCGACGCATTGGAAGGGCGTCCGGCTGGAGCCGTTTCTGCTGGCGCTGCTGGTGATCGTGGCGGCCACCTGGGTGGCGCGGTATTCCCATCGCACTCCGGCGCCGTTGATTGGCGTGGTGCTGGCGGTGGCGGTGGCGCGGCTGTTCCACCTGCATCCGGCGGAAGTGGGCGCCCTGCCGTCCGGCCTGCCGCCATTCATCGGCTTCTCGTGGAGCCCCAAAGACGTCTATACGGTGCTGCCGGCGGGGTTTGGACTGGCGTTCGTCTCGGCGGTCAACATCCTCATCACGTCGCGCGTGGTGGAACACTTCCGCGGCCGTCACCAGCGCATGAAGGTATCGGACGCGGACGCGGAATTGGGCGCCTACGGCATCGCCAATGTGTGTGCCGGCATGTTCGGCGCGCCGCTGAGCGTGGGCATTCCGGCACGCAGCCTGGCGGTGGTGCGCTGCGGCGGGACCACGCCGCTCTCCAACCTGCTTCATGCTGTGTTTCTGCTGGGGATTCTGCGATTCGGCGGAAGATTGGTGTCGAATATCCCGGTGCCGGCGATCGCCGGCGTCACGGCCTGGATGGGCTTGTGTCTGCTGGACTGGAGCGCCTGGCGCCGATTGCCGAAGATGAGCCGCGTGGACGCGACCGCGTTCCTGGCCACCGCGGGCGCCGTGCTGGCGGGCAATGCAGTGCTGGCCGTCGCTGTAGGCTGCTCGTTCTACGCGGTGCGTGGGCTGTATACGCGGTATCGACCGAACGAGTTGACAGTTGCTGGTTCCGGCAGTTCCTGGCGAGCGCCAGCGTCCACCGCACCTGCTGCGACTCAACCGGATTCGCAGGCGGGTTGACTGGGAACTGTTCACTGTAAACTGTCTACTCTTCTCTGCCATTCTTGTTGCAGGGTGCCGGCCAGCCGCGCGATTCCGGCGTCCCAATCGGGGAACAGATCCAGGTACTGGATTTCGCGCTGTACGGCGCGCGGGACCCGGCAGGCGTCCAGACGAATCGGCACCAGGAAGATCTCATCGAGGGGAGATCGGCGGGCGCAGTCGAGAGCGTAGCGGAGCTCGGCCTGGAAGCCTCCGCGTTTGTTAATGGACGTGCCGGAGAAGCAGGCGATAAAGAAGTCGGAGACCTCGATGGCGGATTCGATGGCGCGCGGCCAGTTCTGTCCGGGAATCAGTTTGCGGGTATCCATCCAGGGACGGAAGCCGCGAGACTGCAACGCGTCGTACAGACGCGTGGCCGCGGTGTCATCCTCTTTGGCGTAGGCGATGAACACCTGCGGCCGCGTGAAGGGTTCGAATCGAAACCAGGACTGGGAGTCGGGGTGGAACACGCCCAAGCCGTCGATCTCGACGGCCTTACCGTCGGCCAAACCGGCAACGACGACGGCGGCCAGATGTTCCAAGGCGGAAGCTTCAGTCACCGGGCTTCTCCTCGGGTTCCAGGCAGACGCGGCCTCCGGGGGCTTGTTTGAGTTTTCCCAAACCTGGCAGGCGGGCGTCCTGGCCGCGTCTCAGGCACAGCAGGATCTGGTGTACCGCGCGGTCCAGACGGTCCGCGGCTTCCGCCTGGGTCACACCAGCCCGGCGAGCCATGCGTTTTGCGATATCCGGCTTCCTCACTCCGGTTTCACTCTACCAGCCGACCTTCCGGCAATCCGGCCGGAAGAGCACCTTGTTTCCGTATCACACTGAAAACAAGCCGCTTACATCGCAGAAAAAAACCCGCATTGACGGTGAACGACTTTAGATGAACTGATTTTAATTGCGGATTAAGGGACAGTTCATGTGCTGTTGGTTATTATTAGCCCAAGACGACCAATCGTCCGAACCCCAAAGGAGAACCGCACAAATGAAGAAACTGATGACCATGATGCTTGGCCTTTCGCTGCTCGTTGGTAGCGTGGCCGTGACGTTCGCCAGCAGCAAAGATGAGACCACCGCCAAGAAGAGCGGCAAAAAGGCCCCCAAGAAAGACACTTCCAAGACCAGCACCCGGTAAGCTGGGCTTTGACAAGTTTCATTGTTCGTTGGGACGCCGCGTAGCCACTCGAAACCTACGCGGCATCCCGATTTTCCCCCTCCGGTTTTCCCCCTCCGGTTTTCCCCCT
>Ga0181529_10000915_pt1 | contig 40856 bp, 31 predicted proteins | sample PEATcosm2014_Bin_36_FD_119763 | JGI IMG/M metagenome (GOLD analysis project Ga0181529, IMG submission 119763) | Peatland microbial communities from MTU Mesocosm Facility, Houghton, MI, USA - PEATcosm2014_Bin10_30_metaG | ecosystem: Environmental > Terrestrial > Soil > Wetlands > Peat | place... | reverse complement strand
CATAGCGAGTCGCCCGCAGCGGATCGCCCAGTCCCTTCTCCAGCGCCGCCGCGTCTTCCAGTGCCCCCAGGTATTCGAGGGTCGTCATGCACGACTCGCCGTTCGCGTCATACGTCGGAATCGCGCCCGCCGGAACCCAGTCGATAAAGCTCCACCACGGAAGCTGCTTCAGCAGACCATCCGGCTGTTCGTATTGGGCAAACCAATCCATCACCGCGCGCGTTCCCGGCAGCGATTCGAGCGCCGGCCCGTCGTCCGGCCGGTACATCCACCAGTCGCGCGCCATCCCAACCCACAGCAGAGAGAAAGTTGGAATTGTCTGCGGCAGCGAACTCGGATAGCGGCTCCGCGTCAGCCCATCGGGGAATCGCGAGTGGTCGAACGCCTCCAGCGCCTGCCGCGCCAGCCGATCGTCCCCTGCTACGGCATAAGAAATCAGCGCCTGTATCCGCGTATCGCCCACGTATTGCAGTTGCTCGTAATACGGCGTGTCCATGTAGGTCTCGTGCGCATCCAGCCGCGCCGTCCGCCAGCTGATCTGCCAAATGTCGCTCAGTTGCACATCGGGTGATTGGAAGCTCGCCTGCTCTTTGAATGGATAGGCCGTAAACCGCGCCTGCAGCGAATCCAGCGTCAGCGGATCGCCCGCCGTTTGAATGTCCAGGTCGAGATAGCGCCACGTCCGCCACCACAGCGGCTCGAAGACCCGCCTCTTGCCCCCGTCGGGAAGAAAGCTGTCCTTCAGCCCGTGCGCCGCGCGGCCGCCCACTTCGTCGCGATCCCCTTTGTGCACATCCTGGTCGTAGAGCGCCTCGGAGTAGGTAAGCCAAATCTGTGCTCCCTTGCCGCCCGACACGGTCAGAATCGGATAAGCGGTCGTCAGCGTTTTGCGGTCCAGCAGAATGTGCACATGGCTTCCCACGGGAACAGTTACCGGTGCGGAAGGGAACCCATTCAACTCCGGCGCAACCGCTCCTCGATTGGCGACATCCACTCTTACCGTTTTGCCAACGTCGGTCGGGGCATACTCCATATGGGGAAGCGCGTCCGGTACCAATCCCCAGGAATTGTCAACCGTCATGTCGGCCGAACTCGCTTTGTTAGTGTCCGTGTTAGTGCTGTCCCGCATCGGTGAAGCAACTTCGACCCAGTTCGCGGCGGAATGGGATGCAGGTTGCCCCTCACTCACCGTTGGATAGCTATTGGCGCCTATCGGCCCAGCGGCAGGAGCAACCGGTGAAACGCCTCGAGCAGCGTCGTTCCAGTCCCAGTCATAAAGCGCCGCATTGATCTCTTCTCCCGGCCCTGAAGCGAAGTAAGCCTTCACATCCACTGAGCTGCGATCGAGCGCCCGGTGGCCATCCTCGATCTCCACCTGCCAGCCCGCCGGGGTGCTGATTCCCTCGTCCCCCGTGGCCTCGCTCTCCAGCAGAAACGCCGTCCGGTCGCTCATCTGCGCAACCGGCGCAAAGATGCCCCAATTCCACACCGTCGCCGTAATCAGGTTCTCGCCCACATGCAACAGCGGCGCCAGGTCGAACAGCTCGTAGCGCCAGTGCGCCAGGTCGCCCCTGGCTGGCCCGTCGCCCACCCTCTGCCCGTTTACATACAACACGAATCGGTTGTCCGCACTCACCCGCACCCGGTAGCTCGCCGGAATCGCCTCCAGCGTCAGCGCTCGCCTGAAGCGCAGCACCATCGGCTCCCGAAGCGGAGCCGTCGGATGCGTCACCCACGAAGCATGCCAATCCCTGTGCGGCGAATCCAGGCTGGCACTCCCGGGCGTCGTTTGGGCGTAACCCTCCGCGGCAATAAGCGACAATACCAAAGCGATTACTTTCAATCCAGTGCGCATCGAAATGGCCTTCCTCGTTTCACTTCACCAGCTAAACCACTTGCAAGACTACCTTCAGGCTATAGATTCTGTCAGGGCACGACCGGAGTGCCCTCTGGGTCGCGTGCTGCAAATAGCCAATTCAGATTCTGGCTTTAGCCGCTGCGGAATTGCAAATAACTGAAAACAAGAACCGGAGGGGCTAAAGCCCAAGATGATTTTATTGCCCTTCCGGCACGACTGAAGTCGTGCCCTGACACATTTTGCACTCTCAATCGAATTTTGCAAGAGGATCTGCTTATCGGATTTTGGCGCCGTTCCGGGAACATCATTCTGACCTCCGGCCCTTCCCACTCCATCTCCCGTACCCATTTTTCCTCTTCTATGCATTTGATTTAGCACACTTGTAACCTCCCGTTCACATTTCCCCGGTAGCCTGATTTTGGTGAACGCCAAAGTGCCGGATATCCATATCTCCCAGGCGCAATTTCAGCCGGAACCCGACTCCACGAGCGGCCAGGCCCTGGCCGAGATCGCCCCTGCCGAACCTTCGGCAGTGCGCAAGTATCTGCTCTCCCTTGGAAGCTCGGCCAATACCGATCGCGCCTTTGCCTGGCTGATGTTACTCTGCGGGCTCAGCATCTTCGCCATTGTTGCGCTCATTGCTTTCGAGCTGGTGGTGCGCTCTCAGCTCTCTTTGCACAAGTTCGGGCTCGGCTTCTTCTACCAGGTTTTCACCGATCCCGACACGCACATGCAAACCTTCTGGGATCCTGTAAATTCCTACTTTGGCGCCCGCCCCTTTATTTACGGCACACTGGTCTCTTCGTTTCTGGCCCTCTTGATGGCCATCCCGCTCGCCGTCGGTCTGGCCATCTTTCTTACGGAAATGTGTCCCAAGGCGCTGCGCGGTCCCCTGGCATTCATTACCGAATTGCTGGCCGCCATTCCCAGCGTCATCTATGGCCTCTGGGCGGTCTTCGTTCTCGTGCCCCTGCTCCGTGAGCATGTCAATCCGCTCCTGATCAAGACCCTCGGCTGGACCGGCTTCTTCGACGACACCAACCCCACCGGCCTCGGCTATCTCTCCGCGGGCGTCATTCTCGCCATCATGATTCTGCCCATCATCTCCTCGCTCACCCGGGAGGTCATGACCGCCGTGCCGCATTCGCAGCGCGAGGCGGTGCTGGCCCTCGGCGCAACTCGCTGGGAGATGATTCGCATGGGCGTACTCCGCAACGCCCGCATCGGCATCGTCGGCGCCATCATCCTTGGCCTGGGCCGCGCCCTCGGCGAAACCATGGCTGTAGCCATGGTCATCGGCGCTACCCCGGAAATCCATCGCTCCCTGCTTGCCAATGGCAGCTCAATGGCTACAGTCATCGCCAACGAATATGCCGAAGCCATTAGCGATATCCACCTCAGCGCCTTGACCGAGATCGGCCTTGCGCTCTTTGTCGTGACCATTATCGTGAATGCACTGGCCCAGGTATTGATTTGGGCCGTAACCAGGGGAACGCCCGCGCAGACGCGCTGAGAAAACTCGAGTAACCCTGAGGAGATTCTGGTGAGCAGTGACGCCTTTCAATTCCGGTCCCGGATGCGGTCCTTCACGGATCGCCTGGTCACCGCGTTGGCCATCCTGGCCACGCTCATCGTCATTGCGCCCCTCGTGGCCATCTTTGTCTATCTGCTTTACATGGGCACCAGTTCGCTGAACCTGGATTTCTTTATCAAAACCCCCGTGCCGGTCGGCGAGACAGGCGGCGGCATGGCCAACGCCATTCTCGGTTCGGGAATTCTCCTTGGCGTGGCCTCCGTGATCGGCGTACCCATCGGCATCGGGGCCGGCATCTTTCTAGCCGAGTTCGGGCGCGGAGGCAAATTGGCTCTCGCCATCCGCTTTACCGCCGACGTGCTCAACGGCGTGCCCTCCATCGTGATGGGACTTGCGGCCTATGCCCTCATCGTCGCTCCCAAAATCCCATTCCTCCCTTTCACCGGACACTTTTCAGCCTTCTCTGGAGGCGTGGCCCTGGGCTTCATGATGATCCCCACCGTCTGCCGCACCACTGAAGAGATGTTGCTCATGGTGCCCCATGCGGTCCGCGAAGCCGCTCTCGGCCTGGGCGTGCCCAACTGGCGCTCGGTCCTCTCCATCACTGTCAAAACGGCTTCCCCCGGCATCATCACCGGCTGCATGTTGGCCTTTGCCCGCGTCGCCGGAGAAACTGCCCCGCTGATTTTTACCGTGCTTGGGAACCAGTTCTGGAGCACGAACCTGAACCAGCCCATCGCCGCATTACCGCTGCAAATCTACGTGTACGCGATGTCGCCTTATGACGACTGGCACCGGCTGGCGTGGGCAGGGTCGCTGGTTTTGATCGTCTTAATCGTGCTTGCCGTTTCCCTGGTGCGTTACGTCACCAGCCGCGGCGTTTTGAAAGGGGCTAGCTAAGTGGGCGTTGGCATTGAGGTCATCAACCTGAACGCGTGGTACGGAACCAATCACACGCTGCAGGACATCAATCTGAACATCCCGGCCAACCATGCCACGGCCCTCATCGGTCCTTCCGGCTGTGGCAAGAGTACTTTCGTGCGCTGCATCAACCGCATGCACGAAACCAATCCCATCGCCCGCGCCACCGGCATTGTGCGCATCGGCGACCTGGATATCTACAAGGACGCCAAGCCCGTCCAGATTCGCCGCCGCGTCGGCATGGTCTTCCAGCGTCCCAATCCGTTTCCCACCATGTCCATTTACGACAACGTGGCCGCCGGCCTCAAGCTCAACGGCTACAGCAACCGCCGCTCCCTCGACGAAATCGTAGAACGCTCACTGAAAAATTCTGCCCTCTGGGACGAGGTCAAGGACGACCTGAAAAAGAAATCCGGCGCCAGCCTCTCCGGCGGCCAGCAGCAGCGTCTCTGCATCGCCCGCGCTCTCGCCGTCGACCCTGAAGTACTGCTCATGGACGAGCCCGCCTCCGCTCTCGATCCCGTCTCTACCTCCAAGATCGAAGACCTCATCTTCCAGCTCAAATCGCAGTACACTATTGTGATCGTGACTCACAACATGCAGCAGGCTGCCCGCGTCGCCGAGAAGACCGGCTTCTTCCTCAACGGCCGCATGGTCGAGTTCGATTCCACTCACAAAATCTTCACCAACCCCAGCGACAAGCGCACTGAAGACTACATCACCGGCAGGTTTGGATGACACGCATACGCTTTCAACAAAGTCTCGATGACCTCAAGGAGAACCTGCTCGTCATGGCAGGCCTCGCCGAACAGGCCATCCAGCGCGCCATTGAGGCCTACCGGGTGCGCGACCTCTCCATCTGCGACCTGGTCAGCCGCAGCGAGCTCGCCATCAACCGCCTCGAACGCGAAATCGACCAGGCCGCTCTCGACTTGCTCGCCATGGAGCAGCCCATGGCCATCGACCTGCGTTTCATTCTCAGCGTCATCAAGATCAACGCCGATCTAGAGCGCGTCGGCGACGCCGCCAAGAGCATCAGCGAGCGCGTCCGCCACATGGAGAAGATGGCCGCCGCCGATCTCCCCGTCGACATCCCCAGGATGGCTGCACTGGCTTCGGAGATGGTCCGCAAAAGTCTGCAGGCCTTCATTGAAGCCGATGCCGAGCTGGCCCGCTCCGTGCTCACCATGGACGACGCCGTCGATGCCATGAATCGCGCCGCCTACAAAGCCCTCACCAAGGTCATGGAAGAAGAGAGCCATCTTGCTCCCCAGGCCCTGAATGCTCTCATGATCTCCCGCAGCCTGGAGCGCGTGGCCGACCACGCCACCAACATCGCCGAAGACATCATCTTCTGGGTCCAGGGCTCCGACGTCCGCCACCACAAGAGCGTCATCCTCGGCGCCAACGATCCCCACGCCATGGGCTAGCCGATGGGAAGCAAGCAGCCCTACACCAACAAAAAAGCCCCGCAGCAGCGGGGCTTTTCCCTCACAAATCCTCTCACCTACTTGGTAGCCACAACCCGCACGCCCATCCCGTTCAGCTTGGTCCGGGCGCTGGCCGCCTCCGGTGTCCGCGGATGCCGCTGAATCAGCAGCCGCAACTCGTGCACACCCGCATCCTTCTTGTTCAGCGCCAGCAGCGCCAGCCCCTTGTGCAGTTGCGCTGCCGGGGCCTTGGGATTCCCGCTGAATCCCTCCAGCACGGTGTTGTAGGCATTCACCGCTTCGTCGTAGCGCTTCTGCTGGTAAGCAATCTCGCCCAGGTAGAACTGCGCCGTGCCAGCCAGATCGTCCAGAGGATAGTAGTGCAGTACGTCCTGGAACTCCCCGGCGGCTACTTCGTACTTGCCCGCGTTGTAGTCGCGCAGGCCGCTCTGAAAGGTCTCCTGCAACGGCGGAGTCTGGCTCATCTGCGGCATGTTCGGCGTCGGCCCGCCTGACGCAGGCGCGCTTCCCGGCATGGTCCCCGCACCCGCCGGAATTCCGTTTGCCGTTGCCCCCGGTTGCTGCGTAGTCTGAACGTTCTGTAACTGCGCCTGCAAGTCCTGAACGGCCTTGTCCAGCTTGGCGATGCGCGTCTTCAACTCGTCCACCGAATCGTTCAGCGATTGCACCTGCCCGCTGACCGTATCCACCTTGCCGCCGACCGCTTCGTTCTGGGCATTGATCTTTTGTTGCAGATCGTTCACGGTCACGCTCATCTGCTTGGCCTGGTCCGCCGTCTGCTGCGCCAGGTTCTGCAGCACGCCAAAGCGCGTGTCCAGCGTGGACTGCATCCGCTGCACCATGTCCAGCAGTTGCTGAACCTGCGTCTGCAGCTCGATGATCTCCTTTGAAACTGCGTGTGCCCGCGCCGGCGCCGAAGCAATGACAACGGCCAGCAGCGCCGCCGCGAGAATTCGATTACGAATTGAACGTGTTATCTGCATGACTCCTTCATGATATCAAGAACATGCGGCAGCCCCGCCATAGGACGAAACTGCCGCATGGATAGAGAACCTCAATTTCCGATTGCAGCTCCGCACGAGGAGCCCCAGGTCTCGCTTCTGAGACCTGGGAATCACACACCGCACTCTACCGGTCTATCGAGAATCCAGCCCGGCGATTCTGTTGCCAGCACGCCTCGTTTGACTCCGTGCAGAACGGCTTCTCCTTGCCATAGCTGATCACCCGAATCCGGGTAGCCGCCACGCCCGCCGTTACCAGCGCGTTCTTGGCCGAATCCGCGCGCCTTTGCCCCAGGGCCAGGTTGTATTCGTCGGAACCGCGCTCATCGCAGTAGCCGCCGAGCACAATCTTCACGTCCGGATGGCTCGCCAGGTAGCCGGCGTCCTTCGAGAGCGTGGCCTGCGCATCGCTGCGGATCGCGTCGGTGTCGTAGTCAAAGAAGATGTCCTGCACGTTGGCCGCGAACTCCTGTTCCGCGGTCATGGTGTTGGAGGGCACCACCACGGCCGGCGGCGCATTCACGGTCACGCTTGCCGAGGCTTCCGCCGTACCGCCCTCGCCGCGCGCCACCAGGTGGTAGCTGGTCGACGCGGTCGGCGTCACCGTCTTCACGCCGGAAGTCGGCACATCGCCAAGGCCGTCGATCGAGACCGAGGTCGCGTCCGTTGTCCGCCACGTCAGTTGCACTTGGTCGCCGGCCGTTATCACGGTCGGTGTGGCCGTCAGTTGTGCGGTCGGGGCCGGTGCAGCTGCCGGCGGCGGCGCTGCTTGTGGGGGCGGTGGTGGCTGCTTCTTTTTGCATCCTGCAACGGCTGTCAGGGCAACAAGCAGAACAACTGGCACAAAAATCCGATGAAGTAGTCTCAATTTGGTGCTCCTTCCTAAAGCTCAAAAGTTTTCATCGCAGCAATGCCAACGTCCACAGGGAACAGGCTGCGGCGGTAATTCGGTAACGCTAAAATCATAGACCATCCATCCGATATTTGCAGAGCCAGCTCGAAGGGCACCGGGCTTTAGCCCGTACATTGCCCCTGCAAAACTTTCCCTCGCACCGCGGTCAAATCCAGCCATCTCCGCCTTACTTCCAACTCCAATTGGGCATCGAGTTGTCCCCCGTGAGCGTCAATTGCTGCTGATGCGTGCCGTCGGCCAGCATCGTCCATATCTGCGCATGACGGCCGATGGTCCGCTGAAACACAATATGCCGTCCATCCGGCGCCCACGACGGAAAATCGTTGCTGCCCGACTCGTGTGTTACCTGCAGCCAGTGCATGCTTGCGATCTCGAACACATAAATGTCTTGGCCGCCCGGATCGCCCGGCCCATACTTGCGATTCCAACTGAAGGTGAGCAGGCCGCCATTGGGCGCCCACGACGGAGACACAGCGTAGCCGCTGTCGGTGAGCCGCTGAATATTCGAGCCGTCCTGATCCATGGTGTAGATCTGCGGTTCGCTGGTGCGCCCGCCTACAAATGCCAGTTGTGCATTCGTGCGCGGATTCCATACCGGCGCAACGTTGGGTCCGGCCAGCGAGGTAACCCGGTGCAGATTGCCGCCGCTCGCATCCGCCGCCCAAATCTCCGAGTCTCCCGAACGCGACGACGAAAACGCAATCTTCGATCCGTCCGAGGACCATGCTGGAGAAAGGTTGCTGCCTCCCGCCGAGCCTCCCGGGAAACTCACCATGCGGCCAAGGTCAAGGGAATACATCCGGATCGCCCATCCCTCCCTCCCCAGCGACGAAAACGCAACCCGCGAGTTATCGGGTGAAATGCGCGGAGAAAGCGAAATGCTGCCCAGGTGCGTGATCTGATGCTGGTTTTGTCCGTCGTAATCCATCGCCCAGATCTCTTTTGATCCGCTGCGCGTGCTCACAAAGTAGATCCTGGTCTCAGCAATTCCGTTGATCCCGCCGCCCAGCCGGTAGATGATCTCATCCGCGAAGCGGTGCGCCACCGTGCGCGCCATATCTTCGCTGGCCGCTTCGTTATACTGCTTGCCCAGCACCTGCGGATTGGCGGTATTGCGCGCGTCGAACAGCCAGCCGTACACCGCCAGCCGCCCATTCGTCGCCGAAATCGCCCCAAACGCCACCATTGCCGCGTCTGCCGGCGCAGCCGACCACTGGCTCAACACAATCTCCTGCGGCGAGCCGGGCATGGCCTGCGGCGCCAGGCTCTTCGACACCAGGTCAAAGATCCCCGCATTGCCCAGATCGCTGTAAAGCGTCGCGTCGAACACCGCCTTCAGCGCCGGAGTCTGCGGATCGTTGCCCACCGGCTTGAAGTCCGCCGCCGCAACGCGAACCGTCGGGTTGCTCAGGTTGGTGCCCGTGTGCACCCAATCCTGTGCCGTCGCCAAGCCGGCATTCCAACACGCCAGCGAAAACAGAATGATGGTCAGAAATCGGAGATTTCTCTTCATGCGATGAGCTGTCCTTCCTCTTGATGAGGGTACGAGCCATGCGCCCGCCCGTGCAGCGCCTGTCTTGCCTGGCGCCGGAATTTCCACATCCTTAGTACTCACAGTAATAAGAGACCCTCAGCGTGCTCTGATTGTAGGCCGCGGGCAGCGAACCAAAGGTGTCCACGCGCTGCACGCCTCGCTCGCACGATCGGTCCAGCGTCGGACTCCCGCTCGAACGGTCCAGTTGTACATTCGATGGGCTCCCGTCCTTGTGAATCGTGAAATTCAAATAAACCCGCGCTCCTCTTGGCGTGCGCGGATCGACCTCCTGCTTGTACCAACTGTTCGCCATCTTGTTGTTGATCTGGTCCACGTACCACCCGAACCGGCTCGAAAAATCGTTGTCGCCCACTGCCGTCGGACCATTGGACCCCGATTGCGCCTGCGTCATCCGCGGAATCACCGTCCCCGTCTGCTCTCCATAGCGCGCCAGGTTGTCCTGTTGCGGGGTAGGCTGGTGTTGCTGTGTTTTCGGAGTCGTCTCCTCTTTTGGCTTCACCTGCTTGCCCAGAATCGGAATCGCCTTCTCGTCTATTTGCTCTTGTTTCTTGGGGCTCGGTAGCGCCGGCGCCTGGCTCGGCTTCTCCGTGGCCAGCACATTCTTGTTCACCGGCTGATTGTTGGGCAGTGGCAGCGCACTGCTCACCAGGTTCACCTGCATCGCGCCCCCCGCTCCCTGGTTCCCCCACAAATTGTGATGAAACAGCCCGCCCAGAAACGTGTACAACACGAGGAAGCCAATGATCAGCCCGTGCAGCACAAAGGAACCCACCGCCGGCGCCGCAATCGGTTCCGCCGTCAATTCCCGCTCCAGGTGCTCGCCGACTTCCAGAACACTACTCATTCTCTCGCCTGACATCTCAAAGACCTGGTGAAAACTGGCTGCCCCACCTATCTAAAACCCAAGAGCTTTTCCGATCCCTGATCCCTGTTTTTCTCAATTTCCGCCCGCCGCCCCGCTCTTCGTATCCAGCGGCTGCGTCACGATCGAAACATTCGTAATCCCCGCCTGTTTCACCGCATCCATCACGCTCGCAAACGCCCCGAACGGCACCGTCTGGTCGGCCCTGAGATAAATTACCTGGCGCGATGGATCGCCGCCCGCCTGTTGCAGCCTCTGCGGCAGTTCGTGAATATTGACCGGCTGATCGCCCAGAAAAATCTGTTGATCGTGGTCGATCGTCACCACCATCCGCTGCTCGGTAATCTCCTTCACCGTCCGCGTCTTGGGCACGTTCACTTCAATGCCCGACTGCAGCACAGGCGCCGTAATCATAAAGATCACCAGCAGCACCAGCACCACGTCCACCAGCGGCGTAATGTTAATGTCCGCCAGCGAGCTGCGCACCTGCCCGTTGCTTGTCGTAAAAGCCACGTTCAGTCTCCTGCCGTTCCGGGAGCGCGTGGCGGCAGTGGAGAACGCACCGGAATCTCCTCCAGCGAGTTCAGCAGCTCTCTGCAAAAATCGTCGGTCGCCGAAGCCAAAATTCTGATCCGCGCCGACAGTTGGTTATAGGCCACCACCGCCGGAACCGCGACAAACAATCCCGCCGCCGTGGTAATCAGCGCCTCCGCAATGCCCGGCGCAACCGCCCGCAGCGTTCCCGACCCCGCCGTGCCCAGCCCGTGAAATGCATCCACCACGCCCATCACCGTCCCGAACAGTCCCACAAACGGGCTTGTCGAAGCGATCGTTGCCAGCCACGGCATCCGCCGCTCCAGGCTGGTCACCGCCTCGCTCGACGCCGTCATCGCCGACCGTTCCAGCGCAACCACATTCTTCGGGGGTCCCGAGCCTCCGGTCTGCCGCTTATAGGTTTCGTACACATCCTCGAAAACCTGCGCCAGCGGGCTTACCTGGCACTCGGCCGCCAACGCCGCGATCTCCTTCAGTTGCGACGCCTTCCGGAACGCCCGGATAAACCGCTTGCTTTCCCGGGTGGCCTTCTTGAAGGTCGAAACCTTGCCTAGAATCACGGTCCACGAGTAAAGGCTGGCCAACAGCAGAAGCAGCAGCACAAAAATCGCCACTGGACCGATGTTGCTCATCAGGTCCGCCAGTGCACCGAAGCCCGTTACCCCGCTTGGCGGCGCAACCGGACCGGCCCCGCTGTCAGACTGCAAAAAATAGACAAACGCAGCAGTTAGAATCGGCATTTCACCTCAATCTCAACGGTATCAGACCTCGTGTCTCCCACCCAAGTGACCGCTCTGGTCCCACCACGCTTCCCCACGCCCGCCGCCCAACCCAGCAACCCCGCCATTCATGCTATGCTGCGCTCGGATTGTCATCGTCAAGACCGGGTGCACAGGAAGAACACCGGGCACCTCAAGAAGAACTCCGGGTGCCCCATCCTCGCCACGTCTTTGTTTTTGTGGCTAGGGAGGGACTCGCAGACCATCTACTTCAAACCGCAGTCCCAATCTTCGGGAGGCTCTTTCCACAATGCTCGTCGAACTGCGCGCCGAAAATTACGCCGTCATCGATCACGCCATCGCCCAGCTCGGACCCGGCCTCAACCTCCTTACCGGAGAAACCGGCGCCGGCAAATCTATATTGGTAGATGCGCTTGCGCTGCTGATGGGTGGCAAGTCTTCGGCAGAAGTTGTCCGCCACGGCGCGGATAAGGCCGTCGTCGCCTGCGTTTTTGAGTCCACCCCCGCCGCCGAGACCATCCTGGAAGAGAACGGCATCGATTCGGAAGGCAACGACATCATCCTCCGCCGCGAGATTCTCTCCTCCGGCAAAGGCCGCGTTTTCGTCAACAACCAGCCCGCCACCGTCGCCGTCCTCAAGCTGCTCGCCCCCGAGCTGGCCCTCGTCCACGCCCAGACCGAGACCCAAACCAGCTTCGACCAGGCCCAGCAGCGCATCCTCCTCGACCGCTTCGCCGGCATCTCTCTCGACGCCGTCTCCGCGGCCTACATCAACTGGCGCGCCGCTCAGAACCGGCTCAACGACCTCCTCCAGGGCGAGCAGGACCGTCTGCGCATGGTCGATCTCTGGAGCTATCAGCGCAAGGAAATCGAAGCCGCTCATCTTGAGCCCGGCGAAGACGAATCCCTGGAAACCGAAAAGCGCGTCCTCGCCAACGCCGAAAAGCTCTACGCCGCCGCCATGGGCGCCTTCGACCAGCTCTACGAAGGCGGAGCCAGTGCCGAAGCCGCCCTCCGCGCCGCCCTCCGCAACGTCGAGGAGCTGGCCCGCTTCGACCCCCGCTTCACTGAAGCCCAGCAGCAGCTAATCTCCGCCCGCGCCACCCTAGGCGACGTCGCCGCCACCCTCCGCGATTACGCCGAAGGCATCGACGCCTCTCCCGAGCGCCTCGCCGAAATCGAAGACCGCCTCGCCCTCATCGACCGTCTCAAGCGCAAATACGGCCCAACCGTCGAAGAAGTAGTCGCCTTCGGAAAAGACGTAGCCCAGAAGCTAGCCGAAGTAGAAGACCGCGACGAAGTCTTGAAGGCACTTCGTGCGGCTCTCGAAACGGCGGCGTCCGAGTATAAGAAAGCCGCCAGCGCCCTGACCACTCACCGCAAGTCCGCCGCCGTCAAGCTAGCCAAGCTAGCCGAGTCCCAGATAAACACCCTCGCCATGAAAGTGAAATTCGAAGTCAACGTGCATCCCGCCGGGAGCCCTCAGGCAGAACTCGGCGTGAAGGGTACGGGCTTCAGCCCGTACATTGACGCCACAAAAAGCGACCCGGCTTTAGCCCCTGAGGGAACCGCCCACTGGACCACCACCGGCTGGGACACCGTCGAATGCCGCATCTCCACCAACCCCGGCGAGCCGCTCAAGCCCCTGGCCGAAATCGCCTCCGGCGGAGAAATGTCCCGCGTCATGCTAGCCCTCAAAGTCGCCGTAGAAGAAAACTCCGCCAAGACCAGCAAGAACCCCACCCCCCGCACCCTGGTCTTCGACGAAATCGATATCGGCATCGGAGGCCGCGCCGCCGAAGCCGTAGGCCAAAAATTGAAGTCGTTAAGCCGCGGCCAGCAAGTCCTCTGCGTCACCCATCTCCCGCAGATCGCCGCCTTCGCCGACCAGCATTTAGCCGTAGAGAAGCGCGAGCAAGACGGCCGCACCAAAACCCAGATCCGCGTCCTGGACGACCGCGCCCGCACCCACGAAGTAGCCAGAATGGTCTCCGGCGCCAAAGTCACCGAAACCAGCCTCCAACACGCCGCCCAAATGATCGCTAGCAGCCGGTGAAGGCCAATTGACATGCAGTGAGAACGTAGATACAATTTCGTATATACGAGGAACCGATTGCGTTGGACATGGGACCCCGAAAAGGCGAAGACGAACCTGGAGAAGCATAAGGTCAGCTTCAAACTCGCCGCATGCGCACTCGAAGATCCTCTGTGCATATCGGCTCCTGACCCGTACCCGAACGAGGATCGGTGGAGGACCCTTGGTACGCCCAGCGCAGATGGAGTCATAGTTCTTTACGTCGTCCATACATGGCCAGAGGACGAATCTAAAGCCGGAAGAATAATCAGCGCGAGAAAGGCGGAGAGCCATGAGAGGAGGGACTATGAAGAGAGGTAATCCAGAGCCACTTACGCCCGAGTTGCAGGCCGAATTGGATGCTCTTGCCGCGATGCCGGACAGTGAGATCGATACCACCGACATGCCGCCCATCGCCGACTGGAGCAATGCGGTCCGAGGCCCGTTTTACCGTCCCGTCAAGCGGCCACTCTCGCTGCGCGTAGACGCCGACGTTGTCGACTGGTTCCAACGCCAGGGCCAAGGCTACCAAACCCGCATGAACTTCGCCTTGCGCGAGTACGTCGAGCGTCATCGCAGACGTGCTCGATAGGCATTTCTTGTAAGGAATGCCGAGCCCGACGACCGCGCCCGCACCCACGAAGTAGCCAGAATGGTCTCCGGCGCCAAGGTAACCGAAACCAGCCTCCAGCACGCGGCGCAGATGATTGCGGCTAGCCGGTAGGGCTTTTGCGGCGGTCACAAGGAGCAAAGATTCCAAGAGCGCAGGCATCCTGGCGCGTCCCAGACAAGAGATCAAAAGCGTAACAGATAGGAGAGCTTCACGTAGATCGTCTTGCCGTCATTCAAAAGCGTGGATGGACTGGGCGGAAGAATGGGGTCGCTGGGATTGCACGATCCGTCGATCAAGTGCGTGCATAGAGCAGGGTCGAGGTTGTCGAAACTTCCGATATAGCCGACATAGAGAGCCGTGCCCGGATGCGGCATGTACGTGAAGAGCGCGTCCGCAAAGAGGCTCTTGGAGTTCGTCAGACTGGTGAACTGCGGGTCGGGCAAGGTGGAGACGTATTGGCCGATGAGGTTGATCGAGACGGCCTTGGTCATTTGATAATTCCAGCGCGAGATCAGCTCGTGGTTGTCATAGACCAGGCCGCCGTTGGCGAGATTGGTGAAGTGGGTGTAGGTGTAGCTATTCTGCAGGTCGATGGGGCCAAGCGGCTTGATTTCCAGGCTGACATCCGGCGAAAAGACATTGACCGAGTCTGGCCCGGCATTACCGGGCGGCGAGTAATTGATGACGACTCCCTTGTAAAAGCCGCTTCCTAAGGCGAGATAGGGAACCGGTGAGGTGAAAAAATTCAGCCCGCTGGTGTGGTTGTGATACTCCACGTCGGAAGCGAGCGCGGAATAATCGACCGGACGCAGGCGGTCCTGTCCCAGGCTGACATTGGCAGAAACCCAGGTACGGTCTTTGAAGCTAAAGCTATAAGACGGGTTGAGATAGAAGTCAAGAGGAACGCCGTTGTGGTCCCAGATGCGGTCGCTGTAAATGCTGAGGCCGTGGGAGAGCAGCGGTCCATGCATCGGACGGAAGGTGTAACTGTAGTGGGCACTGGGCTGGCGCACATCCGGGCGCTCAAAGAAGCCCGTGTCGGTGACGAAGCCCGCCGCGATATCGTTGTAAGCGCCCCACCAGTTGTGGTGCAGGTCGGTGTAACTGGCCTGCGTCGTGTAAGCCTGCCCGCTGCAGGTTAAAGCGAGCGACTCGCAGGTTTGTTCGCCTTGCGTGTCGTTGCTGAGGTTCTGTGTTTGGGAGGTCAGGGCCTGACCGGTGAAGGTCCAGCGGTCATTAATGCGCGCCCGGTAGTCGAGGCCTCCAGCGCGATTGAAAGAGCCCAGATATTCACGGTCGGCGTAAATCAGCCCCACATCCGAAAGCGCGCCCACGTCCCGGTTGATGCGGCCGACATACACGTGCGCTCGAGTGTTGGCGTCAGGATCTGCAGGCGGCACGGCCTGGCCAGGGCCGCGGTCATCGACTCCGAGAACGCCCAGCGCCCAGCGGCCCAGCTTCCCGGTCAGGCGCGCGCCCAACTGCGGCGTGACGATGTTATTGGTGTAATAGAGGTTGATCGGCGTCATGAAGTAGCTGCTGTTCTCGATAAAGAACGGGCGCACCTCGGCATAGTACGGGGGAAAACGCTGATCGGGCGCGGCGGGGTTATCGATGCCCACCTGGCTGAAATCGGGGTTGACGCTGGTATCGAGAACCAGGCTGCTGTGCAGGATAAACTTCGCGTCCAGGCCGCTGTAACCCTGCAGGTGTTTGTCTTGAAAGTAGGGATTGCCGGAAACTACCGTGTCCAACTGGCGCAGGCTGCGCGCCAGCGCGTAGGGCTGGAACTGGAATTTCTGCCCGTGGGCGATGTCGCGGAAGCCTTCCACCGTTTGGTCCTGGGTGAGAAGGCCGGCGATGTTGTGGTTGCTCCGCGGCCAGTAATCGGACTCGTTCGTGTGCGAAACAGTGCGCTCCAGAATGATGCCCCAGGTGCTCATTTCTCCGGGCGCATTCTCGGCGAAATAGAGGCTGGCGAAGGGAATCCGCATGAGTACGGCGTAGCCATTGGATGTGCGTGCACCCCAGGTGTCCCAGACCGTGTTGAAGGAAAAATCGAAGCCGGTCTGTTCGCTATAGAGGGCGTCGGCCTGAATGCCGAGCGGATTGCTCTCGAAGACGAAGGCGCGGCGCTGATCGTGAAACGTGTCGAGCATCACCTGGACGGTGTCGTCATCGTCCAGCGCATCGCGCGCCAGCATGTGCGCGCGGACCAGATGGGGCGTCTTGTCGCGGCAGAGAAAGGCCACAAACAAATAGCTGTGCGTGTACCCGAGATAGGCTACGGTAGCTTCGCCAGGGCGCATGCCGTCGTTGGGATAACGCTCGACGAAGCTGGCGACGCGAAGCATCTTCGTGGCCGGCCCACCCAGCGGAAAGGCAAGAAAATCGTCTAGCTTGGGCGCGGCGTCCAGTCTGGGAATCACGATCGGATCAGAAGCTGGGAGGGAGGCCAGTTGAGCTGGCGCAAACTTTGAGATGATCTTCGGCGCGGCCTGCGCTGCCGGAGACTGCGGGGCGTGGCGCCCATTTGAGTCGTTGGGTGAACAGGCCCAAGCCCGAGAAAACGCGAAAGCGAAAAGGCAAGACAGGAGGAGAAAAAGTCTTCGCGCGAGCAGGAACGGCATATTCCGGGTCATTTGTCCGCAGCTTACCATTAAGTGGATGAATGCATTGTTGGGTGCGCGGGGCTCCGCGAATCGTCAGTCTTGCTCAATTTTACCACGTTGACAAGCGCGACCGGCGGGGCGCCAAAACGCCGGGGCTCATTCCTGCACATACCAGCAGGCCCGCGGTATGCCTGTGCGACCACAAGCTTCCTTCTCCGCCAGGAAGACAACCCTTTTCCAAACTGCTGTGATGGCGTAAATCAACTTGATTTACCCTGCCCGATCAAAAGCGATTACCGTTGCGCGATTTCAAAATCCGCCGGACCATGGCTCCGAAAATGAATGAACGTTTACGCCCAGCTAGGCTTTCCCGACGCCGAAGAAATGCTCGTGAAGGCGCAACTGGTGTCGGAGGCAGGGGAGATTCTCCGCAAGCGTAAATGGAGCCAGCAACAGGCGGCCAAAGTCCTTGGCCTCACTCAACCAAAGCTCTCCACGATGCTCCGGGGCCAGTTTCGCGGCATCGGCGAAATGAAAATGATGGACTGCCTGGTTCGTCTGAGCCGCCCCGTCAATCCCGTTTGAATGCCGACGAGCGCTCAGTCGTCCGCATTGAGATCGGCCATCAAGGCATCGACGCTCGCAAACCGCTTGCCCTTGCCGGCTTCAAGTTCCGCCATCGCCTTGCGCGTAGTAGCGTTTGGAACCTTCACTTCGAAGGGCAGCCGCCGCTCATCGGCAACGCGCAGCATCAGCAACCGAATCGCGTCCGAGATCGAAAGCCCCATATCCTCCAGTGCTTCGGCAGCACGTTCTTTCGTTGCTGAATCGATGCGAGCGCGAACGTAAGTATCGGCCGTTGCCATCGGAATCCTCCTAACTCAAATCTTGAACTACCATTGTAGTCACATTGCGACTACGGATCAAGCCCACTACCCCATCCTTACGGCTTCTCTTAATGAACGGGCGGGTTCGTAAGTAGGCGCCTTATCCGATGATCGCCATCACAACGTGGTTCACGACGAAAGCCGCGCCATAGGCCAGCGCCAGCATATAGAGGAACTGCACCGCCGGCCACTTCCAGCTATTGGTCTCGCGCCGGACTACAGCCATGGTGGATGTACACTGCATCGCGAACGCGAAAAAGATCATCAGCGCCAGCGCGCCGCCCAACGTCATGTCGTGGTGCAGCGCCGTCTGCAGGTGCATCGCCTGCGTGCTCGGGTCCGCGCCGTAGAGCGTCCCCATCGTGCTCACCATCACCTCGCGCGCCAGCACGCTCGACAGCAGCCCAATCCCGATCTTCCAGTTGAATCCCAGCGGCGCAATCGCCGGCTCAATAAAGTGTCCCAGCTTTCCGATCACGCTATCGGCCAACTCCGGCGCAGTCGCAACACCCGCCGCCGTATGCATCACCGGCAGATGCGCCAGCACCCACAACGCCAGCGTGACGCACAGAATTATCGTGCCCGCCTGGCGCAGAAAGATGCGCGCCCGGTCGATCAGCCGTAGCGCCAGCGAATGCAGCGTCGGCATCCGGTACTGCGGCAGCTCAAGAATGAACGGAGTCTCGCTCGACTTCAGAATCGAGCTCTTCAGCAGCCACGCGGTTGTCATGGCGCCCACGAAGCCGGCCAGGTAGAGGCTCAGCATCACAATCGTCCGCAGCCCCAGAACCCCATGCAGATAAAAGTAGTTCGGAATAAACGCCGCAATCAGCAGCATGTACACCGGCAGCCGCGCCGAGCAGGTCATGAACGGCGTCACCAGGATGGTCGCGAATCGGTCGCGCTTGTTTTCAATCGTCCGCGTCGCCATGATCGCCGGAACCGCGCAAGCATAAGCGGAGAGCAGCGGAATGAACGCCTTCCCATTCAGCCCGATCGTGCGCATCACCCGGTCGGCTATCAGCGCGGCCCTGGCCAGGTAGCCCGAGTCTTCCAGAATTCCGATAAACAGAAACAGCAGCAATATCTGCGGCAAAAACACCAGCACCGAGCTGATGCCCTTCCACGCTCCATCCAGCAGCAACGATTGCAACCAACCCGCCGGCAGCAGCGGCCGCACCAGTTCGCCCATCCGCGCAAGGATGTCGCCAAACCCATCGGACATCGGCTGCCCGATCGAGAACACCACTTCGAACACGCCCACCACTACAATCAAAAACAGCAGCGGTCCCCAGAAGCGATGCAGCAGCACGTTGTCGATCTTGTGCGTGCTCTCAACCGAGAGCGGAGCCTGGTAGCCTGTCCGCCGGCTTACCTGTGCCGCCCACGAGTGTGTACTGGCCGCGTTGCCCAGCACCGGCAGCGCCAGTGGTTTCGCGGCCTTGCGCTCGGTCTGCTGATTCAGAAACAACGGCACCGCATCCAGGCCCGTCCCATGCACCGCGCTGATTTGCGCCACCGGCGCGCCCAGTTCTCTGGCCAGCTTGAGTGTGTCAATGTGCCCGCCGCGCGACTCCATCAGGTCGCTCATATTCAGCAGCACCAGCGTCGGCAACCCTACTGCCAGCACCGGCGCGGCCAGCATCAGTTGCCGCGTCATGTGCAGCGCGTCCATCACCAGCAGCACCGCGTCAGGCTTGGGCGTGCCGGGCATTTTGCCGCGCAGTACGTCGATCGCGACGCGCGCATCTTCAGAGTAAGGAGTCAGCGAGTAAATCCCCGGCAGATCGATCAGCGTCAGATCTTCGCGCCCCACTCCGGCCATCAATCCCAACCGCTGTTCCACCGTCACGCCGGGAAAGTTGGCCACTTTCTGCCGTAGTCCGGTCAGCCGATTGAAGAGTGTGGATTTGCCTGAGTTCGGCGGCCCGATCAGCACCACCGTCTTCAGCGCTCCGCCAGGCGGCGGAACGGCAGGGGGCACAAATGGCGGTGGTGTGCAGCAGGTGCTGCTCATCGCGCTGCCTCAACCAGTTCAGCCATTTCGCCGGCTTCGGAACTCTGAGCTGTCTCAGTCACCGGCGGCTTCACGAGTATCGCTTCGGCCGTCTCGTGCCGCAACGCGATCTCCATCCCATCCACGCCGTAAACCGTAGGGTCGCCCGCCGGCGCCTTGCGCAGCGCCGTCACCAGGGCATCCGGAACAAAACCCATATGCATCAGGTGGTTCTGCACAGATTCAGGCAGTTCCAGGGCCACCAGCACCCCGCTCTCACCCACGTTCAACTCGCTAAGTACGCTCACCCGCCTGACTCCGAGAGGCCGCCTGAACTCAAGCAGCCTAAAACTACGACCTTTCTGGTCGTAATTCAGTATACGGCCTTTTGCCTCTAGCCCGCAAACTCTGCTGAATAAGACTTTCGTTGCGAAGAACTCCACGGCTAGACCTCCAGGAGGGCACAACTTTCCTGGTGTCGCCAGTCCCCCTTTTTCCCCCTGGCGGGCCCTCTGTGCTTTGTATCGGTACGATGTCTATTTTGTATCAGCACAAGTTTGCCAATAAAGTGATCCAAATCACTTCTGTTGGTTCCCCAATTCCGTTGCTGCCCTCTTCGATGCGCTGCTTCAAATGGCCCAGCAGCGACAACGGCTTCCGCGCGTCAGCTTCTCAAAATGGCGATCTGCTTTCGAATCAAAAAGATGAGTTGCCAACTTTTTTCGCTGGATTACTGGATTAGAGGTGCCCAACTAGTTACCCATGGTGAGCAGAAGAGAACAGCGCCTTTGCGCAAGACACTGAGATCATTCGATCAGTTTCATCGGGGAGGTTCCGCACGCCCATGATTCTTCGACAAATGCTGTCAGGTGGGTCGCTTGGAGGTGAATCTCATGGGGAAAAGCCCAGACAAGTCAGTTCTTCTGATCGAGAATGACCCCGAACAAGCGCGCATCCTCTGCGCTATGTTCAACGATCAAGGCTCACACGCATTCACACTGACCCACGCAGGGAGTTTGGCGGACGCCGAGACATATCTTTCGGGGCATTCGGTTGACCTCGTGCTGCTGGACCTGGGCTTGTCCAATCCTGAAGGACTCGATGTGGTCAGGCGGGTCCGCGCAGTCGCGCCCCGCGTCTCCATTGTGCTGTTGTCCAGCCTGGAGAACGAGGCGAGGGCAATTCAAGCTATTCAGGAGGGTGCGCAGGACTACCTCATCAAGGGCGAGATCGATCCCCATAAACTAATGCGTGCCCTCGGCAATGCTGTCGAACGCAAGACGATCGAAGAGATTCTGTTTGGTGAAAAGGAACGCGCACAAGGCACGCTCAACTGCATCGCCGATGCCGTGATCTGCACAGACTTGTCAGGCAACATCACGTACTTCAATCCCATTGCGGGAAACATGATGGGCTGGGCCCTGAATGAGGTGGTCGGTCGCCCGCTGACGGAGGCCTTCCGCATCGTCGATGCCACCTCTCGCAAGGTAATCCTGAATCCGATGGCGGCGGCGGCTTCAGAGAACCGGCCCGGAAAACTGCCGTCGAACTGTGTCCTCGTCCACCGCGACGGACATGAAGTTTTCATCGAGGACTCCGTAGCCCCCATCCACGACCGTGAAGGAAAGGTCACGGGCGCTGTTATCGTCTTTCGCGACGTCAGCGTTGCGCGGGCGCAGTCGGAGTTGATGACTCATCTTGCCGAACATGACTCCTTGACCGGTTTGCCCAATCGACTGCTTTTTTGCGACCGCGTTGGCCAGGCCATCTCCCTTGCTCAGCGAAATGGCGGACTGGCTGCTGTGCTTTTCCTCGATCTGGATGGCTTCAAACACATCAACGATTCCCTGGGGCATCTGGCCGGCGACAGGTTTCTCAAGTCTGTGGCCAAGCGCTTGTCGAGTTGTGTACGCGCCCCGGATACCGTAAGCAGGCAAGGAGGCGATGAGTTCCTCATACTCCTGCAAAACGTGCATAAGCCGGAAGATGCCGCCACTTCCGCGGTAAGAGTGCTACAGGCGGTGGCTGAGGTGCATTCCATCGACAATTGCGACCTTTACGTCACCGCAAGCATTGGCATCTGTCTCTACCCCGATGGCGGCTCCGATGCGGAGACCCTCATCAAAAACGCTGACACCGCAATGTATCAGGCAAAAAAGAACGGGCGACATGACTATAAGTTCTACTCGAAGGATATGGACATCCCCGTCGAAGAACTCGAATCCCTCGAGCAGAGTCTCCGGCACGCCCTCGATCGCAATGAATTGACGTTGCACTATCAGCCCAAAATTGACTTGAAGACAGGAGCTATCGCCGGGACTGAAGCCCTCACCCGCTGGATGCATCCCACCCGCGGAACGGTCCTTCCAGGGCAGTTCATTCCCATCGCCGAGAAATCCGGCATGATGCTGCCAATCGGCGCATGGGGCCTTGGTCAAGCATGCATGCAAGCCCGGACCTGGGCGGATGCGGGCATGCCCGCAAAGACAATGATCGTCAACGTCTCGGGAGAACAGTTCCAGCGCGGAGATTTTCTCGAAGCGCTATTCGCAGTCCTCAACTCAAATGGACTCGATCCAGGGTCGCTTGAACTCGACCTAACCGAAACTGTGCTCTTGAACCATCCCGAGCGCACAGCTTTTATCCTGAAGTCCCTCAGGGATAAGGGGGTGATGGTCTCAGTTGATAATTTCGGAACCGGCCGCTCCAACCTGAGCAGCATTCAGAAATTGCCCCTCAGTGCTCTCAAGATCGATCGCTCCTTCGTTCGTCAAATCACCACGGTTCCTGGTGGAGCAAGCACCGTGGGAGCACTCATCGACCTGGGGCGCAGCCTTAACCTTCGCGTCATTGCTCAGGGAGTTGAGACGCCTGAAGATCTGGAGTTTCTCTGGGCACACAACTGCGACGAAGCCCAGGGAAACTATTTCAGCCGGCCGGTCCCCCCGGATCAGTTGACCAGATTACTCCAATCGAGGTAGTTCTCTAGCTCCCAGCAACTCATCGCCCGGTGCCTCAACCAATTGTGTGCCCCATCCGGGCGCCCTCTGGGCGCTACGTCTTCGTTTTTTGCGGCTAGGGTGGGCTTTGTCTCGGAAATGATCCAAACCTCAAGCCGAACCGCGCAACAACGGGGCACCCGCAACCCAGTCATCGCGAGCCGCCGGGTCGGCCGCCCTAACTATTGCGCCATATGAAACTCATTTCATAATGTGGGATTAGGCACCCGCCCTGTGTCCCGCGTCACTGCCACTCGCTACCCCCTCAAACGACACTCACCGTAGCGGTTGATCACCCTAGGCCGCGCTATGAGGCAATTGGAATGAGTGAGCAGAAATCCGATAAAGAAATGGTAATTCTCGATGGGAACGAGGCCGCCGCCTCGGTTGCCTATCGTCTCTCTGAAGTCGTCGCCATCTACCCCATTACCCCATCCTCCCCGATGGCCGAGTGGGCCGATCAATGGCGCGCCGAGAATAAGAGAAATATCTGGGGCGCATTGCCCATCGTGGAAGAACTGCAGAGCGAAGGCGGCGCCTCCGGCGCCCTCCACGGCGCGTTGCAGGCTGGTGCGTTTGGAACCACCTTCACCGCCTCGCAGGGCCTCCTGCTCATGATTCCCAACATGTTCAAAATCGCCGGTGAGCTCACCCCGGCCACCATGCACGTCACCGCCCGCACTCTGGCCACTCACAGCCTCTCCATCTTTGGCGACCACTCCGACGTCATGGCTTGCCGTTCCACCGGCTGGGCCATGCTGGCCTCGAACTCCGTCCAGGAAGTCCACGATCTCGCCCTGGTTGCGCAGGTCGCCACGCTCGAGTCCCGCATTCCGTTCATGCACTTCTTCGACGGCTTCCGTACCTCGCACGAAGTCGGCAAGATTCTCCCCATCTCCGACGACACCATCCGCGCCATGGTCGACGACAAGTACCTCGTCGATTTCCGCAAGAACGCCCTCACGCCCGACCACCCCATTCTCCGTGGCACGGCGCAGAATCCCGACGTCTTTTTCCAGGCGCGTGAAGCCTGCACTCCTTTCCACAAGGCCGTCCCCGGTATCGTGCAGTCGGTCATGGACCGCTTCGCCGCGCAAACCGGCCGCGCCTATCGTCTCTTCGATTACTACGGCGCACCCGACGCCGAGCGCGTCATTATTCTTATGGGTTCCGGCGCCGAAGTTGCCGAAGAAGCCGTCGACCTCATGGTCAAGCAGGGAGAGAAGATCGGCCTCCTCAAGGTCCGCCTCTATCGGCCCTTTGACGCCGGCGCCTTCCTCGGTGCACTGCCCAAAACCGTCAAGGCCATCGCCACCCTCGACCGCTGCAAGGAGCCTGGTGGCGCTGGTGAGCCGCTCTATCAGGACATCCTTACCGTGCTAGCCGAAAACTCCGCCAGCCTGCCCTTCGCGGCCATGCCCAAGGTCATCGGCGGCCGCTACGGCCTTTCTTCCAAGGAGTTCACGCCCGCCATGGTCAAGGGTGTCTTCGACGAGCTGGCCAAGCCCGTTTCGAAGAATCACTTCACCGTCGGCATCAACGACGACGTAAGCCACTCCAGCCTCGACTACGATTCAAACTTCTCTACCGAAGATCCCAAGACCGTCCGCGCTCTCTTCTACGGACTGGGCTCCGACGGCACCGTCGGCGCCAACAAGAACTCCATCAAGATCATCGGCAGCGAAACCCCCAACTATGCGCAGGGCTACTTCGTTTACGACTCCAAGAAGTCCGGCTCCATGACCACCTCGCACCTGCGCTTCGGACCCAATCCGATCCGCTCCAGCTACCTCATCACCCAGGCCAGCTTCATTGCCTGCCACAACTTCAGCTTCCTCGAAAAGATGGACGTGCTTGAAGCAGCCATGCCGGGCGCGGTCTTTCTGCTCAACTCGCCTTATTCGGCCGCTGAAGTCTGGGACAAGCTCCCCAAGAGCACCCAGGAAGGCATGCTGAAAAAGAAGATCGAGTTCTATGTCATCGACGGCTACACCGTAGCCCGCGAAGCCGGCATGGGCACCCGCATCAACACCATCATGCAGACATGCTTCTTCGCCATCAGCGGCGTGCTGCCTCGCGATGAAGCCATCGAGCAAATCAAGAAATCCATTAAGAAGACCTACGGCAAGCGCGGCGAATCGGTTGTCGCCAAAAACTTCGCCGCCGTCGATCATGCCTTGGCGCATCTCCACAAAGTCGAGCTGCCCGCCACTGCGTCTTCGAACTTCGATCTCATTCCCTCCATCTCGCCCAAGGCGCCGGAGTTCGTGCGCAATGTGCTTGGCCAGATAGCAGCGGGCAAGGGCGATCTGCTCCCAGTAAGCGCCTTTCCCGCCGGCGGTACATTCCCCACAGGCACCGCCCAGTGGGAGAAGCGCAACATCGCGCAGTTCATCCCCGTCTGGGACAAGGACCTCTGCATCCAGTGCGGCAAATGCGTCATGGTCTGCCCCCACGCAGTGATCCGCGCCAAGGTCTACAGTGCCGACCTCGCCGACAAGGCGCCAACTACCTTCCAGTGGGCCAAGCCCAAGTGGAAGGGCATGGAGCAGGACCACTACACTCTCCAGGTCGCTCCCGAGGATTGCACCGGTTGCGCGCTTTGCGTGGAAGTCTGCCCGGTCAAGAACAAGAGCGACGCCAGCAAGAAGGCCATCAACATGGCGCCGCAGGCCCCCTTGCGCGAGTCTGAGCGCGACAACTGGGACTTCTTCCTCTCCCTGCCTGAAGTCGATCGCTCCAAGCTTTCGCACACTCAGGTCAAGGACCTCCAACTTCTGCAACCGCTCTTCGAGTTCTCCGGCGCCTGCGCCGGTTGCGGCGAGACAGCTTACATCAAGCTCCTCACCCAGCTCTTCGGCGACCGGCTTTACATCGCCAACGCCACCGGTTGCTCCTCAATCTACGGCGGCAATCTGCCCACTACTCCCTACTCCAAGAATGCCGAGGGCCGCGGCCCGACCTGGTCCAACTCCCTCTTTGAAGACAATGCGGAGTTCGGTTTCGGCATGAGAACCGGCCTCGACCAGCAGAAGGAATTTGCTGAGTTGCTTGTCCAGCGTCTCGCCAATGAGATCGGTGACGGACTGGTCGCCGAAATCCTTCACGCTTCGCAGAAGACCGAAACGGAGATCAACCAGCAGCGCGAGCGCGTCCTCGCCCTGTGCGAAAAGCTGGCCGGCAACAACTCTTCCGACGCGCGCAACCTGCTGGCCATTGCCGATGGGCTGGTCCGCAAAAGCGTCTGGATCCTTGGCGGCGACGGATGGGCCTTCGACATCGGCTTCGGCGGACTGGATCACGTCCTCGGCTCCGGCAAGAACATCAACGTTCTGGTTCTCGATACCGAGGTCTACTCCAACACCGGCGGCCAGATGTCCAAGGCTACCCCGCGCGGCGCAGTCGCCAAATTTGCCGCTGCCGGCAAGCCCAACAGCCGCAAAGATCTGGCCATGGAAGCGGTCAGTTACGGCTCGGTCTACGTGGCCCAGGTCGCCATCGGCGGCAACGACAGCCACGTCATCAAGGCTTTCCAGGAGGCCGAGGCCTACGAGGGGCCCTCGCTCATCATCGCCTACTCCAGTTGCATCGCTCACGGCTACGACCTGATCCACGGCCTTGAGCAGCAGAAGCTCGCTGTTCAGTCCGGATACTGGCCGCTGATGCGCTACAACCCGGCTCTTCGTGATACGGGAAAGAATCCCTTCCAACTCGATTCCAAGGCCCCGTCCATCCGCCTCAAGGACTACACTTACCGCGAGGCTCGTTACACCATGCTCGCGCGTAGCAATCCGGAGTTGGCGGCAGCACTGCTCAAGGAAGCGCAGGACGACGTCGAGCGTCAGTGGCGCGTCTACTCCGCGCGGGCCACGATGCCCGGCCGCGGCGAGACGCCCCACATCGCGCCTCCTGAAATCGTTGAAGAAAAGACGGAACAAAAACTGGCCGCCACGGCTGCCGGAGGAAAAGAATGATCGATATTTCAATGCAATATCTCGGCCTCAAGCTGAGCAGCCCGATCGTGGTTGCCTCCACGCCGCTCTCAGAGTCGATCGACAATATTCGCCACATGGAGGATGCCGGCGCCTCCGCGATCGTCCTCACCTCGCTCTTTGAGGAACAGTTGGCGCTTGAGTCCCGTACCCTCGATGAGGATCTCTCCAGGGGCACTGACTCCTTCGCTGAATCGCTCGGCTATCTGCCCGACCTCGCCGACTATCGCATGACGCAGGAAAACTACCTCGAGAGTCTTCGCCGCGCGCGCGAGGCCGTCGCCATTCCCATCCTGGCCAGCCTCAACGGCGCAACCAAAGGAGGCTGGGTTCGCTTCGCCAAAGAAATGGAACAGGCGGGGGCCCACGCCATCGAGCTCAACACCTATGCCCTGGCCACCGACAGCGCCCAGACCTCGGCCGATCTCGAGCAGCAACTGCTCGATCTCGTCTCCAGCGTCTGCCAGGCCGTCAAGGTTCCGGTCGCTGTCAAGCTATCGCAGTCCTTCACCAGCATTCCGAATCTTGCCACCCGCCTCCAGGCCGTAGGCGCGGCGGGCGTCGTGCTCTTCAACCGCTTTTATCAGCCCGACTTCGATATCGAGGCCCTTGAAGTGCGTCCCACGCTGCACTTCTCCACTCCCTCCGAGCTTCTGCCCCGTCTCCACTGGGCGGCAATCCTCTACGGTCACGTCGACCTCGACATCGGCATCACCGGCGGCGTTCATTCCGCCGAAGATGTTCTCAAGAGCATCATGGCCGGCGGCAGCGTCGCCATGATGGTCTCCGCGCTTCACATCCACGGCATCGACCACATCGCCCGCGTCCTGGCCGACATGTGCTACTGGCTCGAAAAGCGCGAGTACACCTCGCTGGGCGAAACGCGCGGTTGTCTCAGCCGCCGCTCCGTCCCCGACACTTCCGCCTTCGATCGCGGCAACTACATCAAGACGCTCAGCTCCTACAGTCTGCGCCAAACCGTAGCCGCCTTCTAACCCTCCAATTCTCCCTGACACCGACGGCGGCCGCACGAAAGTGCAGCCGCCGTCGGTGTTTCTGCGAACAAAAGCGGGTGCCCCACCTTCGCCGATTCCGGACAATCGTCTATCATCTTGGCATCGGCAAAATCGCATTCAAAGAAAGTTCGAAGGGGAGTCCCCATGGCTCGCAGAATGTTTCTCTTCGCAATTTTGGCAATCTTCTCCGCGGCGCTCTCCGCGCAAGCACCCGCGAAATACCAGCCCACCATCGCCTCCCTCGACACCCATCCGCTCCCCCAGTGGTACGCCGGCGCCAAGCTCGGCATCTTTATCCACTACGGCCTCTATTCGGTCCCCGGCTGGGCCCCGCTCTCCCACCCCGAGCACGACTTCGGCAACATCGACTACATCAAGAACGACCCCTATGCCGAGTGGTACCTGAACGTGATGCGCATCCCCGGCTCACCCACCCAGGCCTATCATCGCGAGCACTACGGCGCGGATTTCAGCTACTACGACTTCGCCCCCATCTTCAATCGCGAGTCGAAGAAGTGGAACCCCGATCAGTGGGCCGCCATCTTTCATGACGCAGGCGCGAAGTACGTCGTCCTCACTACCAAGCATCACGAAGGCTTCACCCTCTGGCCCAGCACCACGATTAACCCCAGTCCCACGCTGCCAAAGAAAGCGCAGCACGCCGAGCGCGACATCGTCGGCGATCTCACCGCCGCGGTCCGCAAGCAGGGTCTGCGCATGGGCCTTTACTACTCCGGCGGCTACGACTGGACCTTCTCGACCGGCCCCATCGAAACCGATGCCGACTACCAATCCGTCAAGCCCGAAACCGAAGCCTACGGCCAATACGCCTTCGCGCAGATTCACGAACTCATCGACCGCTATCGCCCCGAGGTCCTCTGGAACGACATCGACTGGCCCAAGACCGGCAACGCCCTCGAGGTCGAAGCCGACTATTACAATGCGGTTCCGGACGGCGTCATCGACGACCGCTTCGGCATTGCCCACGCCGACTTCACCTCGCCCGAATATCAGAAGCTCGACCAGATCAGCCCAAAGAAATGGGAAGAGTGCCGCGGCCTGGGCCGTTCTTTCGGCTACAACCGCGCCGAAGGCGAAGCAGAGACGATCGCACCGGAGGAACTCATCGCGCTTCTCGTCGACATCGTCAGCAAGAACGGCAACCTGCTGCTCGACGTAGGCCCCGAAGCCGACGGCACGATCCCTCCCGTCCAGATGGAGCGCCTCAAAGCCCTCGGAGCATGGCTCAAGCAAAACGGCGAAGCCATCTACGACACCACCCCCTGGACGCACGCGGTAGCCAAAAGCGCCGAAGGCGACGACCTCCGCTTCACCCGCAAAGGCGATGACCTCTACGTCACAGTTCTCGGCAATCCGAAGGCTCAGACAATTACGATTCCCGATCTCCCGGCCAAGCAAGCCATCGTCATCACGCAGCTTGGAGATAACAGCGCGCTCGATGCAAAGGTTCAAAACGGTAGTATGCGGATCGTTCTGAGAGGAACTCTGAAAGGGGACTACGCCTACGCCTTTAAGCTAGCAGGATACGCGCGCTAAGGCATTTTCACTGTTCCTGTAGGGTTGGTTTCGTGGTTTCCCACCCATTTCACAAAGAGCGTGAAATGGATGGGGCACTGAGCTTCCTACACCATCAGTGAAAATGCGCTAAGGCTTACTCCGAAGTCACAAGACGATCGGGTGCCCCATCCTCGCGACGTTCTTGTTTTTGTCGCTAGGGTGGGGTAGCATGAGGCCCACTTCAACTCGGTCCAATCAGTTAGCTCTCCGCCAGCAACCGCACCACCGTCTCTTCCACCTTCGCGCAAGCCTCTGGCTGCGCCGCCTTCACCGCATCGCTGAACTCTTCGCCCAGCTCGATCGACCCGGCTCCGACCGTCAGAAGAAACGCTCTTCGCGGCCGCGAGCCGAAGAGTTCCTGTGCGGTGTGGAGGAGTTCGGGTGCGCCCAGGTGATGCGTAACCAGGCCCGGTCTCAAAGGAGCCGGAGCGAGTTCGCGGAGAAGAACCTCACCGGGGGCTTGATTGAGCGAGCAGTCAACGAAGAGGACGGTTTCGGCCGAGGCGATATCTTCCGCCATGTCCGGGGACCACTGATGACTCGCGATCACCCGCACGCCGGCCTCTCCGCCAAACCGCTCTTCCGCCCACGAAGCAAGCCAAGGCCCGATGCCGTCATCACCGCGCAGCGTATTGCCGCAAGCAAGAATGAGACATCGGGCCTTGGTTATTTCCATTCTTCAATCGTACTTCAACGCACGACCTGATCCATAACCTCGCCGTCAGCCGACACCAGCGTCATCGCCAGCGGCATCTGTCCAAAGGCATGGGTGGAGCAGCTCAAGCACGGGTCAAACGTGCGAATCACAGCCTCGACGCGGTTCAGCGCGCCCTCGCTGAATTTGCCATCCTTCACATACCGTCTTGCCGCCTGCAACACGCCCCTGTTCATCGCATTGTTGTTGTGGCCCGTGGCAACCACCAGGCTGGCCCAGGTCATCTTGCCATTCTCGTCCACCTTGTAGTGGTGATTCAGCGTGCCCCGCGGCGCCTCAATCTGCCCCGCGCCTTCCAGGCGATTCACGCCGGCCGTCGCCCGCACATGCTTGTCCAGAATCTGCGGATCGTTCAATATCTGCTCGATCTTCTCGATCCCGTACATGGCCTCGACCAGCCGCGCGTGATGATAATGGAACGAGCTCTCCACCGGCCCAGCGGAAATCTGCTTGAACTCGGCCAGCTCCTTGTCCGCCTTCGGCATGCCCATGCTCTTCACAATGTTCAACCGCGCCAGCGGGCCCACGCGATAGCTTCCCTCCGGATAGCCGAGCGGCTTGTAGTACACAAACTTCGTGTAGCTAAAGTTCTCGACGGCCTCGCCGATCACCTCGGTAAACCGCCTTGCCGTAATCCCGTCCTCGATGATTGCTCCCTGAGGATCGATCAGCCGCAGCGCGCCGTCGGTAAACTCGATCGACTCGTCATCGTTGATCAGCCCCAGGTAGTTGGTCGGGAAGTTCGCGAATACTTCGATCTCCGGCTTGAATGTATCGGCAATCTGCTTGTAGGCAACGAGCGCCTTCTCCAGGTTCGCGTACGCATCGGGCAGCATCGCAAGCATCTCGTCCCGGTGCGCCATGGTGAGCGGCTCGGTCACGCCGCCCGGAACCACCCATCCGGTATGAATGCGTTTGGTGCCCAGCAGCTCAATAATGTGCTGGCCGAACCGCCGCAAACCAATGCCCGCCAGTCCCAAGTCGGGCCGCGCGGCCGCCACGCCGAAAATGTTGCGCTTCACCGGGTCCGACTCCATCCCCAACAGCAAGTCGGGCGAGGAGAGATGGAAGAAGCTCAGCGCGTGCGACTGCACCATCTGCGCCAGGTTCAACAGCCGCCGCAACTGCGCCGCGGTGTAGGGAATCCGTACCGACATGATCGCCTCGCAGGCCTTTGCCGAGGCCAGCAGGTGCGATACCGGGCAAATGCCGCAAATGCGCGCCGTCAGGCTCGGCATCTCATAGAAGGGCCGGCCCTCGCAAAACTTCTCAAACCCACGCACCTGGGTCACATGGAACTGCGCATTGTCTACCTCGCCTTTGTCGTCGAGGTAGATGGTAATCTTGCCGTGCCCTTCAAGGCGCGTAACGGGATCGATGGTGATCGTCTGGCTCATAAGGCAAACTCCGAATCTTTACGCTCCAAAGCGGGTCAGCTCCGATATATCCAGCGGCCCGCCGGTTATCAGCGCCGTCAGCGCCGTGTGAAATGTGTCGGCAGAGGGCGGGCAGCCGGGCAGAAACACGTCCACCTTCACATACTCGTGAATCGGACGCACCACCTTCAGCAGCTTGGGAACAACCACGCACGGAATCTGCTGCTGCAAGCTCGCGTTCTCAATATAGGCACGGTCCAGGATCGGTTGGGGACCGAAAGGGTTGCGCATCGACGGCACGTTCCCCGCCACCGCGCAATCGCCCATGGCAATCAGCATCTTCGAGTGCGCGCGCACTTTCTTGATCTTCTTCTCGTCGTCCACCGAAGCAACCGCTCCCTCGACCAGCGCGATATCCACTTCGTCGGGAAACTCCTTGGCGTCTACTACGGGGCTATACACCACATCCACAAGCTCCGCCAGTTCGAGCAGCCGCTCATCCATGTCCAGAAACGACATGTGACAGCCGGAACAGCCGTCCAGCCACACTGTTGCCAGTTTCAGTTTGCTCATTGCGCCTCCCTCATCATTTTCAGATTGGGCAGAAAATCAGGATACTTGGGGTGATCGGAGCCGATCTTGCTCTTGTCGAACAGGGCGCCCGTCGGGCACACCTGCACGCACTTGCCGCAGCGGGTGCAGGTCGATTTGCCCCACTCGTCGTTCAGGTCGGTAATCACAACCGAGTTGATGCCGCGCCCCATCACATCCCACACATGCGCGCCCTCGATCTCCGCGCACACCCGCACGCAGCGCATGCACAGGATGCAGCGGTTGTGATCCGCCGTAAACCGCTCGTGCGAGGCGTCCAGGGTCAGCTTGGGATTGCGATACGGCAGCCGGATGTGCGTCAGCCCTTGCTCCTGGCCCATCGCCTGCAGCTCGCAGTGTCCGTTCGACACGCACACCGCGCAGATGTGGTTGCGCTCCGCAAACAGCATCTCCAGAATCATGCGGCGGTGCTTTTTAAGCCTCTCGGTGTTGGTGCGTACTTCCATGCCCTCGTAGACCGTAGCCACGCAGGCCGGCAGCAGCTTGTTGCTCCCCTTGATCTCCACCAGGCACAGCCGGCACGCGCCTACATCGCTCAGCCCTTCCAGATGGCACAGCGTGGGAATGTCGATGTCGTTCTCCCGCGCCACCTCCAGAATGGTCTGGCCCCGCAGTGCGCTCACTTCCTGCTCGTCGATGATGAGTGTTTTAACTTCCACCGGGTCACTCATGCCATCACCTCCACGGGAGCTTGAATGTTGCAAACGCCGGCCAGGCAGCGCTTGTGTTGAATGTGCTCGATATACTCGTTGCGGAAGTATTTCAGCGTGCTCAGCACCGGGTTAGGCGCCGTCTGCCCCAATCCGCACAGGCTGGCCTCCTTCACCGTCGAGCACAAATCTTCCAGCATTTCCAGGTCGTCCATCGTTGCCGTCCCTTCGCAGATGCGCGTTAGCAGCGTATACATCTGCGCCGTTCCCGCCCGGCAGGGAATGCACTTGCCGCACGATTCGGTCATGCAGAACTCGATGAAGAACCGCGCCACGTTCACCATGCACGAGGTGTCGTCCATCACGATCATGCCGCCCGAGCCCATGATCGAGCCGGCCGCCATCAGCGCGTCGTAGCTCACACCCAGGTCCATCATATCCGCGGGAATGCAGCCGCCGGAGGGGCCGCCCGTCTGGATGGCCTTCAATTTATGGCCGTCCGGAACGCCTCCGCCGATCACGTCGATGATCTCCCAAAGCTTGATGCCCAGCGGAACCTCGATCAGCCCCGTGTTCGCTATCTTGCCCGTCAGCGCAAACACCTTGGTGCCCTTGCTCCGTTCCGAGCCCATGTTCGCGAACCACTTGCCACCGTTGCGCACAATCGGCGCGACGTTGGCGTAAGTTTCCACGTTGTTGAGCAGCGTCGGCCTGCCCCACAGCCCGCTCACCGCCGGGTAGGGAGGCCGCGGCTTCGGTGTCCCGCGCTTGCCTTCGATCGATGCAATCAGCGCCGTCTCCTCGCCGCACACAAACGCGCCCGCGCCCAGACGTATCTCCACATCGAAGCTGAACGTCGTTCCCGCGATGTTGCTGCCCAGCAGCCCCCTCCGCCGCGCCTCGCGGATCGCCGTCGTTAGCCGCGCCACCGCAACCGGATACTCGGCTCTCACATAAATGAATCCCTTGCTCGCGCCCACGGCATACGCCGCAATCGCCATGCCCTCCAGCACGCGGTGCGGATCGCCTTCCATCACGCTGCGGTCCATGAACGCGCCGGGGTCGCCCTCGTCGCCGTTGCACACCACGTACTTCATGTCGCCGCCGGCCTTGGATACCGTGCTCCACTTCAGCCCGGTCGGATAGCCGCCGCCGCCGCGTCCCCGCAGTCCGCTCTCCGTAATCCTGTGAATCACCCCGTTCGGCGTCATCTCCATCAGCGCCGTCATCAGCGCCTTGTAGCCCTCGCGGGAGATGTAGTCGTCTATCTTTTCCGGATCGATGTGGCCCGCGTTCTCCAGCACCACGCGCACCTGTTTATCAAAGTGTTCGCGCAGGTCGCACTGCAGAGCCGGCACCGGCTCTCCGCCCAGACTGGACACGATCGCTTCCGCATGGCCAGCCGTCACATGCTTGTAAAGCGTCTCCTCCGGATCCACGCGCACCAGCGGCCCGGAAGAACACGGCCCCATGCACCCGGTCCGCCGCACCAGCACCTTCTTGCCCGAGGCCTCGGCCGCCTTCACCAGCGCGTCGCGCAGCTTGTCCGAACCCTGGCTCGAGCACGCCAGGTCCATGCACACGTTCACCTCGAAATCGAACTTGGCGCTCTCCGCGCGCACGCTCTCTTGTATCTGTTCGAGCTCCTCGATTGTCATTCCACAGCCCACCTTTCCAGTTGCTCGAGCACATGTTCGGCGGTCACTTCGCCCGCTACCTCGTTATCGCACAGCATGACCGGAGCGCGGCTGCATGCGCCCACGCAACGCGCCGTCATCAGGCTGATCTGTGTGTCTGGCGAGGTCTGCCCCGGCACAATCCCCAGCCGCTTTTCAGCCGCGGCCACCAGCTTGTCGGCGCCCTTGATGTAGCAGGCCGTCCCGGCGCAGATGGTGATCGTGTGCTTGCCCGGCGGCTTCAGACTGAAATAGTGGTAAAACGTCGCCACCCCATAGGCCTGGCTCAGCGGCACCCGCAGCGAACCGGCCACAAACCGGATCGCGTCGTCGTCCAGATACCCGAACGAGGATTGCACAGTGTGCAGCGTCTCAATCAGCGCATGGCGGGCGAACCCGTTCTTGCGCATGGTGCCGTTCACGATCTTCCATCGTTTGTCGTCGCTCGGTAGCGGCGGAGGCGTGAATGCTGACAAGGTTCCCTCCCAAATTGGAGGCGCCGCGTGCAGGATCCAGACTGCGGGATCGCCCCGCGCGTTGCCTACGATTGTTTTAGTGGGAAGCGGGACGACAGTCGGTGACAGGGGTCACGAGAGTTTTGGCCTATGTCGTTTTAGATCACCGGTTTCGGGGCTACCGCTTTAGAATCTGTGACCTCGATCACTCTCCGAATTTTCTTGTCGTTTCAAATAATTTAGCCTATTGCCGATCTAGCCAAGCGAAGGCAAATGATCGGAGATTCCGAATAGAAAGATGAATCCAATAATGCAGCTGTATGCCGCCCCCGTCCACGCAATCAGGTGATAGAACCGCGGATGATGTCCGCTGGCCCGGAACGCCCCGCCCATCGACGCCGTCATCAGCGCGTTCATCGCCACCAGCCCCACCGCAAACGCCGCCAGCCCCAGCATGCCCCGCGAAGTCCCGCCCAGGTTCGCCGTCAGAAAGAACAGCGCCAGTTGGCTCGGCGTCTCGGCGCCCACTCCGTGCAAAACGCCAATCGTAAACACCGACTTCCCGTTGTACATCCACTGGAACCGTTCCGGCTTCGGCGCTTCGCGATTCCAGATCCGGCGTACCCGCCACGCTATCCAAATCACTCCGTTAATCGCGATTGCCAGCCGGCTTTCGATGCGCCCGTGCGTGTGCCCGTGCACGTCCTTGCGCAGGATGCCCGCCACTACCCCGATGCCCAGCACAATCAGCGTCAACCCGATCAGCCGCTCCGTCCAGTGGTCCAGCCCCTGCGGCAGGCCCATGTGCAGTTCCAGAACCGCCACCCCAAGCGCCGCCACCGTAAACGCGTGTCCCAGCGCATAGGTCATGCCTAACCGCAATCCGCTCCACCAGTTGCGCTGCACCGCCGTTATGTCGGAGATGGCCGCCAGGTGATCGTAATCGAACCCATGGCGTAACCCCAGCAACAGGCAGGAGCCCAGCGCGGCATCGAGTTTCCAGTCGCCGAAGGTTGGTGTCACGAAGCTAAGTATAGATGAGAAACAGTGCATTTGGCTTGGGACCGCGCCCATCGGTCTTCTTACTGTCCGGTTCGCCTCTGAATCCGATAATCCTTGTAGTCGATCGTCACCACGGTCTTTCCAAACAGAAAGCTGTCCGACTCCGCCCGCGCGTGCGTCGCCTCGCCATACCCGTCTATGTCCACATACTGGCGCATCATCTTCGCCGGTCCCGTGAACGTGGAAGAGCTCCGCGACCCTATGCCCTCAAGCCGCACGATCTCGCCATTCTGTGCGTCCACCCACAAGGTTCCTGCCACCAGAAAGGGCTCTTTCCGCCGCGGCGACAGCGCTAGCGCCACGCAATCCCGCCCATCCACTCTCTGAATGCCGCCCGGCTTCACCTGCATCGCATAGTTGGCTGTCGTAATCCACGCCCCCTCGCGTACGCCGGGCTCGTTCACGTGCTGCTCATTGTCCAGGATCGCGTGCAACACCAGGTTGCGCATCAGCGCCGAGCCGCTCTCGGAAAGAATCTCGTAACTCTTCCCCGTCTCCTGCTTGTACGTAGTTTTCACGGTCATCTCTGCTACCGGATGCACTTCATCCTTGCTTCTGAACACCGCGTAGTGTTCGCGAACCGTGTACCCCTCAATCCCGTCAACCCGCGCCTTCACCGCCGCATCGACCTTCTGGAGAATCGCCGCGCCCTCCATTTGCTGGCCTGCGCCCGCCATCGTCCCGGCGCATAAAACGCACAAGGATGCGACCGCCCGCGCCACCTTCCATCGCAGCACTCTCATTCTTTGCGAATCTCCTCGCCCTGCCACTCCTTTAGACTATGCTCTCTACGGTTAAGTTATGCTGGACTCCGGTACGAGGCGCGCCGTTGGCCGATAAATCTCAACCAGGTCGAGAACCGCACGAAGTGCTGCCGCAACGGCGCGAAGTGGCCGTTCGCGGCGTCGTGCAGGGTGTCGGCTTCCGCCCCTTCGTCTACCGCCTCGCCTTTGAGGAAGGCCTCGCCGGCTCCATCGGCAATGACACCGACGGCGTCACCATCGAAATCGAAGGCCCTTCCGCCTCGCTCGACTCGTTCCTCGCCCGTCTTCGCTCCGAAGCCCCGCCCCTCTCCCGCATCGACTCCATCTCCGTCCGCGAAGCCAAAGCCACCGGCGAAACCGGCTTCCGCATCGTCGCCAGCGAAGTGTTGGGCCGCGTGTCGACGGGAATCCCAGCCGACGCCGCCACCTGTCCCGACTGCATTCGCGAGCTGCTCTCGCCCGACGACCGCCGCTACCGCTATCCCTTCCTCAACTGCACCAACTGCGGCCCGCGCTACACCATCACCCGCCGCATCCCCTACGACCGCCCGCAAACCTCCATGGCGCGTTTCAAAATGTGCCCCGCCTGCCAGGCCGAGTACGACGACCCCGCCAACCGCCGCTTCCACGCCCAGCCCAACGCCTGCTGGGACTGCGGCCCGCAGCTCGCCCTCGTCAATGCCGACGGCACGTCGATCTCCGCAGCCCCTCCCGTCGCCGAAACCATCTCCCGCCTCGCCGCCGGCCAAATCCTCGCCATCAAAGGCATTGGCGGCTTCCATCTTGCCGTCGACGCCGCCAACGAAGCCGCCGTACTGCGTCTCCGCCAGCGCAAGCACCGTTACGGCAAGCCTCTAGCCGTCATGGTCCGCGACCTCGAAGCCGCCCGTGCAATCTGCGACATCGCCGAAGCGGAAGAAAATCTCCTCACCACCGCCGCGCGCCCCATCGTCCTAGTGCGCAAGCGCGACAACGGCCCCATCGCGCCCTCGGTCGCTCCCGGCATTCCCTGGCTCGGTCTCTTTCTCCCTTACGCTCCCTTGCACCATCTCCTCTTCGCCGATTCGCGCATCCATGCTCTCGTCATGACCTCCGCCAACCTCAGCGAAGAGCCTATCGCCATCGACAACGACGAAGCCCGCGCCCGCCTCGGCGCCATCGCCGACGCCTTCCTCTTGCACAACCGCGAAATCCTCCAGCGCTGCGACGACTCCGTCACCGCCATCGTCGACGGAGCGCCGCAGCTCATTCGCCGCGCCCGCGGATTCGTCCCGCTCGGCGTACCGCTGCCTCTTGACGCTCCACCGCTCCTCGCCGTCGGCGGCCATCTCAAAAATGTCTTCGCCCTCGCCCGCGGCCGCTTCGTCTATCAGAGCCAGCACCTCGGCGACCTCGAAAATCTCACCGGCCTCAATTTTTTCCGCGAGTCCCTCGACCACCTGATGCGCACCTTCGAAATCGAGCCCGAGACCGTGGTTCACGATCTGCACCCCGGCTACCTCTCCACCGAATGGGCTAAACAATGGGCTGCCGAACGCAATCTGCCTCTCATCGCCGTGCAGCATCATCACGCCCACATCGCCGGATGCATGGCCGAGCACGGCATCGAGTCCGCAACCATCGGCCTCTCCCTCGACGGCACCGGCTACGGCACCGACGGGCGCATCTGGGGCGGGGAAGTACTTATCGGCCGGCTCGACAGCTTCGAGCGCTTCGCCCATCTCGACTATGTGCCCATGCCCGGCGGAGAAGCCGCCATCCGCGAGCCCTGGCGCATGGCCCTCGGCCATTTGCATCGTGCCGAATTCGACATCGAGTCTCCGGAAATTCTGAATCTCCTCGGAGCCAAGCAATCCGAAGCCCGCGTCCTCCGCCGCATGATCGAGCGGGGCGTCAACGCTCCGCTCACCTCCAGTTGCGGAAGGCTCTTCGATGCGGTGGCCGCCGTCATCCTGCGGCGCACCCACGTCGATTACGAGGCACAGGCCGCCATCGAGCTTGAAGGCCTCGCGGTGAGCGAGCCCTTCGAGACCAGCGACACATACGCTTATGAACTGGAATTGATCGGGGGCAACTGGCTCGCGCGTGAGCCGGCAAGAATTTCCGCGAGCCCTTTATGGCGCGCCCTGATCCGAGACCTGAACGCCAACGTCCCCAAGCCCCGCATCGCCGCTCGCTTCCACGCCGCCGTCGCCTCGGGTTTCATCCGCGCCGCCATCGAAGCGCGTTTCGCCACCGCCATCACACAAGTGGCACTCTCCGGCGGCTGCATGCACAACCGCCGCCTGGCCCATCTTCTACGCACGGGCCTCGAGTTCGAAGGCTTTCGAGTCTTGCAGCACCGCAACGTCAGCCCCGGAGACGGCGGTCTGAGCTACGGTCAAGCCGCCGTCGCCGCGGCGATTCTCCAAAAGCTGAGAGCTGAGAGCTGAAGGCTGTTTTCACCCCGAAATTCTCACCAGCTCCTGCGCCTCTTCGCGCGGACCCAGTATAGAAATTCGCGGTATCCTTCCCCGCACCATCGCTACCTCGTCGCAGCGATGCAGACGCGGGCAATTCTGGCAGTCCTTGAAGATCTTGTCCGGCAACTCCGACTTGTCTTCAACGCTCCTGAATCCGTACTTGAAAAAGAAATCCGGAATGCGCGTAAACAGGCACACCGACTGGATGCCGTGCTCTTCGGCCTCCTCAATCAGCGATCGCAGAATCCGCCCCCCGGCTCCTTTCCCCTTGCCTTCGGGCTTCACCACGATCGAGCGCACCTCGCACAGATGCGGCCCGTAAAAGTGCAGCGCGCCGCAGCCCACAAACACGCCGCCATCCGATTCAGCCACCGTGAAGTCGCGTATGTTTTCGCAGATCTCCGCAAACGCGCGCTTCAGCAGCGTGCCGTCGGTCGAGAGCGAATTCACCAGGTCGTAAACTTTCGAGGCGTCCTGGAGCAATGCCTTACGCACCAGCATGGACAGCCTCCCCAATTTTGTTTGCCGTCATTTCTGAAATCCGTTTCGCCGCTGCGTCCAGAGCCGTGCGCACCTGTCCACGCGCGGTTCCTCCCGTCACGTCGTGGCAGTCCAGCGTTGCCGTCAGCGTCACAGCCCTAAAAAAATCCTCGTCGAACTCCGGCCCGAAGGCGCGCAGTTCTTCGAGGGTCAACGCTCCCAATTCGACACCCTTCTCCAGCGCGAATCGCACCGCATTGCCGATCTTTTCGTGCGCGGTGCGGAAGGGAACTCCCTTGTGCACGAGATACGTCGCCGCGGCCATCGCATTCAGATAGCCCGTCTGCGCCGCCTCGTTCATGCGTTCGCGATTGAAGGTAAGCGCTGCCGTAAAACGTGCCACCAGCCTCAGCACCTGCGCAACAAAATCCACTGCAAAGGCCGGCTCCTGCGTCTCCTGCATGTCTTTATTGTAGGCCAGCGGCAGCCCTTTGAGTTCCAGCGTCACCGCCTGCGCCGCTCCATTGATCCGTCCCACCTTGGCGCGCAGCAGCTCAGTCAAATCAGGATTCTTCTTCTGCGGCATCGCGCTCGACCCCGTTGAAAACGCCTCCGGCAGATTCACAAACCCATATTCCGCCGTGGCAAACAACGTGATCTCTTCCGCAAATCGGCTCAAATGCAATCCAACAAATGTCAGCGCCTGCAAATATTCAAGAATGAAATCGCGATCGCTCGTCGCATCCATCGAGTTCGCAGTCGGAGCCGTGAATCCAAGCTCCTTCGCCGCAATCGTGCGATCCAGCGCCAGCGTAGCTCCCGCCACCGCGCCCGAGCCCAGCGGACAATAATTCAGCCGCGCCGCGCAATCCCGCAACCGCGTCGCATCGCGCAACGCCATCTCCACATAGGCCAGCAGCCAGTGCGCTTGCAGCACCGGTTCCGCGCGCTGAAGGTGCGTATAGCTCGGCATCACCGCATCGCCGGCATTTCGCGCCTGCGCTATGAGCGCGCCTGCCCATGCGGCTAGGCCTTCGACAACAGATTCAATCTCCGCGCGTACGTACAAGCGCAAATCGGTCGCAATCTGCTCGTTGCGGCTGCGCCCGGTATGCAGCTTCAGTCCCAGCGAACCGATGCGCTCGGCCAGCTTCAACTCCACAAAATGGTGAATGTCCTCGGCAGTCTCGTGATCGCGCACCGCCGCCTTGCCCGCGTCCGTCGAGTGCGCCTCTGCAATTGCATCCAACGCCGCGCGGAGCTCCGCTCCTTCACCTTCGGACAGAATTCCGGCGGCGCAAAGAGCCGATGCATGAGCCTTGCTGGCGGCTATTTCTTGCTTCAACAGCCGCCAGTCGAAAACAATCGACCGCTGCCACGCTTCGAACTCCGCATCCAGCGGCTCACGAAAGCGCCCCGACCACATCTTTGCGGATTGTTGTTCGTT
>Ga0181529_10000912_pt1 | contig 40934 bp, 37 predicted proteins | sample PEATcosm2014_Bin_36_FD_119763 | JGI IMG/M metagenome (GOLD analysis project Ga0181529, IMG submission 119763) | Peatland microbial communities from MTU Mesocosm Facility, Houghton, MI, USA - PEATcosm2014_Bin10_30_metaG | ecosystem: Environmental > Terrestrial > Soil > Wetlands > Peat | place... | reverse complement strand
GACGCCGACGGCGAGATTTATCTCTGCCAGATGAGCAGCATCGGCGGGATTATTTTCAAATTGCAGCGCGGCGGTCCTCCACCGCCCGCGCATCCGATGCCAACGCTTCTTTCCCAAACCGGCGCGTTCGCGGACCTAGAAAAATTACAACCCGCCGACGGCCTGATTCCTTACACCGTCAACTCGCCGCTCTGGTCGGATGGCGCGGTGAAGTTGCGCTGGATGGCGCTGCCGTCGGATTCCAAGATTCATTTCTCCGCGAAGGGTGAATGGACATTCCCCGCCGGAACCGTGTTCGTTAAGAATTTCTCGCTGCCCGTTGACGACACGAATCCAAACATACTGCGTCGGCTCGAAACTCGCCTGCTCGTCCGCGACGCCAGCGGGTATGTTTATGGCGCGAGCTACAAATGGCGCGCGGACAATTCCGACGCCGACATCGTGACCGCCGGCACGAACGAGGACATTGCGATTGCGACCGCCAACGGCATGCGCACGCAACGCTGGTTTTATCCGGGCCGTCAGGACTGTCTCACCTGCCACACGCCGCAATCCGGCGGCGTGCTGGGCGTGAAGACGCGCCAGATCAACGGCGATTTCAAATATCCCGACGGCGTGACCGACAACCAGCTTCGCGAGTGGAGCCGTCTCGGTCTTCTCGACAGGAAACTCAATGAGCTTGAAATCCCGTTCTTCGCCAGGCTCGTCAGCCTCACCAACACCGCCGCGCCGATGCAGCTTCGCGTCCGCTCCTATCTCGACGCGAACTGTTCCATGTGCCATCGCCCCGGCGGCGCGGGCGCATTCTTCGACGCGCGCTTCGACACCCCTTTGAAATTGCAAAATTTGATTAACGGCCCGGTGCAGAATCCCCTCGGCATTCTTGGCGCGAAGGTCATCGTGCCTGGTGACACCAACAAATCCATGCTGTTGCATCGTGTCAGCATCGTCGGCCAGAACCAGATGCCGCCGCTCGCCAAAAATGTCGTGGACACCAACGCCGTCTCAGTCATCGGCAAATGGATTTCATCGCTGCACAATGCCGTCGCGTCGCTGCCGAGAAACTGGATTGACGCGGACATCGGCAACGTCGGTTCGGCGGGCGAGGCGAGTTTCTTGAACGGCAGTTTCAATCTCATCGCGTCCGGCGACGATATCTGGGACGTGGCCGACTCGTTTCATTTCGCAGGCAGGCCGCTGACCGGCAACGGCCAGATTGTCGCGCGCGTCACGTCGCTGCCCTTCACCGATCCGTGGGCGAAGGCGGGAGTGATGTTCCGCGACAATCTCGAATCCGGTTCGCAACACGCGCTCATGGTCGTGACCGCCGAGGGCAACTCCGCCTTCCAGTCCCGCACCAACGCGAACGGCGTCAGCACCAGCACGCTCGGGCCGCCGTCCAAAGCCGCGCACTGGATAAAACTGGTGCGCGCGGGAAACACCTTCACCGGCTACCTCTCGGCGGATGGGAAAGTTTGGCAGCGCGTTGACAGCGTGACGATTCCGCTGGGCAAGACCCTTTATGCCGGCCTCGCGCTCACCGCGCACAACAACGCCTCGCTGAACTCTGCGTTGTTCGACAACGTCACCGTCTCACCGTGAGCGGAAGTGGCGTTGCTGTCCCTGTGAACGACCGCCGCGATGCGCAGGACGGGAGGATGATTGATGGCGATGGGGCAGGGGATGACGGCGTTCCGGCTCGGCGCTATCGAATTGCGGCGCGGACGCGCTGTAATTGAATCCCTCCGCCTTCTTCCGCACGATGCCCCGGCCGATGAAACGCTCGAGCGCGCGCAATTCGGCGTGGTCCTCGTTCGTCACGAAACTGATCGCGTCGCCGATGGCGTTGGCGCGGCCGGTGCGACCGATGCGATGGACGTAATCCTCCGAGTGCATCGGGAAATCATAATTCACGACGTGCGAAATGCCGTCCACGTCAATGCCGCGCGCCGCGATGTCCGTGGCCACCAGCACGCGCACGACGCCATCCTTGAAATCCCGCAACGCCCGCAGCCGCTGGCTTTGAGAACGGTTGGAATGCAGCGTGGCGCAGCGCACGCCCTTTTGCTCCAGTTGCCGCGCGAGCCGGTCGGCGGCGTGCTTCATGCGCGAAAAAATCAGCACCATGTTCATGCCCGGATCCGCCAGCAGATGCAGCAGCAGCGACGTCTTCAAATGCTTCGGCACCTCATAGACGAACTGCGTGACTGTCACGGCGGGATTCGCGCGGCGGCCAATCTGGATGATCTTCGGCGCGCGCTGGAACTCGTGCGTGAGCGATTCAATCTCCCGCGACAGCGTCGCCGAAAACATCAGCGTCTGCCGCTGTTTCGGCAGCGCATGGACAATTTTGCGGATGTCGGGAAGGAAACCCATGTCGAGCATCCGGTCCGCCTCGTCCAGCACCAGATATTTCAACTGCGTGAAATCCGCGCAGCGCTGTCCCATCAGATCCAGCAGCCGTCCCGGACACGCCACGATCACATCTGTTCCCGAACGCAGCGCGCGGATTTGCGGCTGTTCACCCACGCCGCCAAAGACCGTCGCCACCGTCAGCGGCAGATGCTTCGCGTAAGCCCGGATGTTCTCCTCGATCTGCACCACAAGCTCGCGCGTGGGCGCGATGACCAGAACTTTTGTGCCGCGCCGCTGGCCGGTCGCGTTCGCCGCCAGCCGGGTGAGGATGGGCAGCGTGAACGCCGCCGTCTTGCCCGTGCCGGTCTGGGCGATGCCGATGAGGTCCTGCCCCGCGATGATGGGCGGGATGGCGGCGGTCTGGATGGGCGTCGGCTCGGTGTAACCGGCTTCCGTCACCGCCTGCAAAATTTTGGGATCAAGCCCCAGAGCGCGAAATGGCATTTATGGATGATGCAGCAATTCCCGGTGAATGCACGACATTAACACCAGCAAAGAAATCATCCTCGTCCTCATCGTCATCGTCATGCTCGTCCTCGAAAAGTGAGGATGAGGATGAGGATGACGATGAGGAGGAAATGTGGGATACAAATTGCGCGCTTGTCAATTTATCGCAAAGGGATTATCCCCAAGCCATGAACCGGAAGCCTGCCAATACGATTTCTCCGCAAATTTTTATACAAAAACAGAACTGCCGGTGTCTATCCAGTGAAACATATCGCATGAACCGGATTCTCCAACTTGCCACCATCTGTCTTGCTGCGCTGATGTTGATCGGCGCTGCCGGTTGCAGCAAGAATGGCGCGCTTCATGACGCGGCCAAGGCTGGCGACCTGGCAAAGGTCAAGGCGCTGCTCCAAGCCCATCCTGATTTGGTGAACAGCAAAGATACCAACGGTATTACGCCGTTGCATTACGCGGCGGACAACGGCAGCAATGACATGGTGGAATTTTTGCTGGCCAACAAGGCCGAGGTCAATGCAAGGGACAAACTTGGGGAGACACCTTTGAACTGTGCGGCGCTTCGGGGTCACAGGGACGTGGCGAAAATACTTTTGACCAACAATGCCGATGTTAACACCACAAACAACTTCGGCTGGACACCTTTGCAAACCGCAGCGTATCACGGCTACAAAGACGTTGTGGAATTGCTGTTGGCCAGCAAGGCTGACATCAACGCCAAAGGCAATCAGGGCGAGACGCCTTTACATTTGGCAGTGATGAAGGGACACACGGACGTTGTGGAAATGCTGCTGGCCAACAACGCCAATGTTAATGCCAGGGACAACCATGGCCTGACGCCTTTGCACTACGCGGCGAATAAGGAGGTCGTGGAATTGTTGCTGGCCCACGGCGCGGATGTCAACGCCAAGGCCGATGACGGTTGGACGCCTATGCATGGAGCAGCGATGGGTGGTCAGAAGGAAGTGGCGAAATTGCTTCTGGCCAACGGCGCTGATGTCAATGCCAGGAACAACAAGGGCGAGACGCCCTTGCACATGGTGTTGGCGCAGGCAACTGACAGTCGCTACACGCCGGAGACGGAGTTGGGAAAGCGCAACGCGGCCATGGTTGAATTGCTGGTGGCCAGCAATGCGGATGTCAACGCCAGGGACAATAATGCCTCGACGCCATTGGATTATCCGGCCAGCAATTATAAGGATTTCTGGAACTTGCTGCGCCAGCACGGAGCCACGAATAATTTTCATTGAACCTTCAACCGTTCTTCGCGCCTCGACAATTCGCGGGACGTTAACGCACAATAAATTGCATGCTTGCTAATTTAGCATTACAAGCGTATTTCGGATTTATGACAAATGAAGTTGTTCAACTTACGCAAAACCATTTATGGGGAGCTGGCTCCGAATGGTTTTGGGCATTTGGGCAATTTGTTGTAGTGGCAATTACGCTTTATCTCATTCAGAGGCAGGTTAGGCTTCAAACGAGGCAAACTGAAATCGAAGCAATGTCTCATGTTGTTGAAACAGTTTGCACAATTCAAGAACGATGGAATTCAGAAACAATGCAACGCGTTCGCAATGAAGTGTGCAATCAGTGGGAAAAAGGTAATCGAGAATTTGATGGAGCGTGTGAACACATCGCCAACTTTTTTGAAGAACTTGGAACATTTGTGAAAATAAAGGCAATCCCTGAAGACACCACATGGGATGTTCAATCGTGGAACGTCGAGTATTATTGGAATGTTTTTGAAAAGGGAATTTTGAAAGAACGCGACGAGTGCAAAGAAGAGGTCTTTTGTGAATTCGAGCAATTGTTTCGGAAAATGAGAAAAATAAGTGACGATAAGGGATGGCCATCTGTGGATGAAGCCTCCATCGTTAAATTCATTCAAAGAGAAATTAGAATGACAAAAGCGTGTCTTGATTTGCAGAAGCCTAGCGGATATTTCAGTCATTAATTCCCGGGCAATTGCTTTCTCGCGCCTCGACAATAGCGGATTTTTTCCTAAATTGTCAGGAATGTCGCTTTCAAAACAGCCATTGGTCATTGCCGGACGGATTTTCCGTTCGCGGCTCATCCTGGGCACGGGCAAGTTTTCGTCGCCGGAAGCCATGCGCGATGCGCTCGCCGCCAGCGGCACGGAAATGGTCACCGTCGCGTTGCGCCGCGCGGATTTGTCCGGCAAAAATGATCCGTTCGCCAACATCCTCGAATTTATTGATCCGAAAAAATATCTGCTCCTGCCCAACACCAGCGGCGCAATGAACGCCGAGGAAGCCGTCCGTCTGGCGCGTCTCGCCGTGGCCGCCGGTCTGCCGCGCTGGGTGAAACTCGAAATCCATCCCGACCCGCGCTATCTGCTGCCCGACCCGATTGAGACATTCAAGGCGGCGGAGATTTTGGTGAAGGAAGGTTTCACCGTGTTGCCATATATTAATGCCGACCCGGTTTTGGCGAAGCGGTTGCAGGACATCGGCGTGGCGACGGTGATGCCGCTGGGTTCGCCCATCGGCTCGAATCGCGGCATCCAGACGCGCGACCAGATCCGCATCATCATTGAACAGGCCACGGTGCCGGTTGTCGTAGATGCTGGGCTTGGCGCGCCGAGCCACGCCGCCGAGGCGATGGAACTGGGCGCTGACGCCGTGCTGGTGAACACCGCCATCGCCGTGGCGAACGATCCGAACAAGATGGCCGTCGCGTTCAAGATGGCAGTTGAAGCCGGACGCGCGGCGTTTGAATCCGGCCTGGGTTCAACGCAGGAAACCGCGAGCGCGACGAGCCCGTTGACGGCGTTTCTAAATTAAATTCAACCACGGATGGACACGGATTACGGAGCGCGGCTGTGGTCGAAGACTCAGCCGCAGCGCGTTCGCAATTGCTGCGGCTGATGCTGCGCACACAGCCGCGCTCCGCCGGAGGATTTGTCATCTGTGTCCATCCGTGTTAATCCGTGGTTAAAAAATATGAGTGCAAAACAACTATCCGCATCGCGCGCGCGGCAGATTTTATCCGCCGCAACTAAAGCGCGTGTGCTCGTGGTCGGCGATGTGATGCTCGACCAGTTCATCTGGGGCGGGGTGTCGCGCATTTCGCCGGAAGCGCCGGTGCCGGTTGTGGATTTCGAGCGCGAGAGCTTCATGCCAGGCGGCGCGGCGAACGTAGCGCGCAACCTGACCGCACTGGATGTTCCGGCGGAACTTTTCGGCGCGATTGGCCGCGATGATGCCGCCAAGCAATTGCAAAAGCTGTTGCTGGAGCAAAAAATCGGCTGCGGCGGATTGGTGGCAAATTCATCGCGGCACACGAGCGTCAAGACGCGCGTCGTGGCGCACAAGCAGCAGATTGTGCGCATTGACCGCGAGACGCGCAGCGGATTGGACGCAAAGCTGGCCGGCAGCCTGCTGGCGAAACTGGAACCGCAACTGGCGAAAGCCGACGCCGTCATCGTGGGCGATTACGGCAAGGGCGTGGTGACGCAGTTGTTGTTGGATGAGATCAAGTCGCTCTGCCACGCGCGCGGCGTGTGGTTAAGCCTCGACCCCAAGCCGGTGCATCATCTGAATTTGAGCAATCTTTCGCTTGTCACGCCGAACCGCAAGGAGGCGTTTGAACTCGCGGGTTTGCCGGACGAGACACGGAATGCGAATCCGTTCGCGGACAAAAACCTGATGCTCGTCGCGGAAAGATTGCTGAAGGAATTGAATCCGGCGCTGCTGCTCATCACGCTCGGCGAGTTCGGCATGTTGCTCTGTCAGCGTGGTCAAAAGCCGTTTCACATCCCCACGGTCGCGCAGGAAGTGTTCGACGTTTCCGGCGCGGGCGATACGGTCATCGCCACTTTTACACTGGCAATCGCCGCCGGCGCTTCGCCGGTTGAGGCGGCGATCTTGTCGAATCACGCCGCCGGAATTGTCGTCGGCAAGATTGGCACGGCGACGACGAGCGCAGAAGAATTGCTGAAAAGTTTTGCTCCGTAGCGGCGACTCGGCAGAGCGCCGCCATCTAAATATAATTTGCGGCACTCTGCCGAGATGCCGCTACGACGATGAATTCTAAAATCACCATCGAAACGATTCGCGCCATGAAAGTTCGTGGCGAGAAGATTGCCGCGCTCACGGCGTATGATTATCCGATGGCGAAGTTGCTCGACGAGGCGGGCGTTCCGCTCGTCCTCGTTGGCGATTCTCTAGGCATGGTCGTGCTCGGCTATCCCGACACGACTCATGTGACGATGGTAGAAATGGAGCATCATGTCCGCGCCGCCGCGCGCGCGAAGCCGAACGCGCTGCTTGGTGCGGATTTGCCGTTCAAAAGCTACGAGACGGTTTCCAGCGCTGTTGAAAATGCCAGACTGCTGGTGGCCGCCGGCGCGGAATATGTAAAGGCCGAAGGCGGCAAAAAAATTCTGCCGCAAGTGAAAGCAATCGTTGCCGCAGGAATTCCGTTTTGCGGACATCTCGGAATGCTGCCGCAGCACGTTCTTGAAGAAGGCGGCTATCGCATCAAGGGCAAGATTGAATCGGAACAACAACGGCTGCTCGAAGATGCAAGGCTTCTGGCGGACGCTGGAGCGTTCGCGATTGTCCTGGAACTCGTCACGCCGCCGGTGACAAAGGAATTGACCGAGAAACTTGCCATCCCCACCATCGGCATCGGCAGCGGCGCGGATTGCGACGGACAGATATTGGTGATACACGATTTGGTCGGGTTGTTCCCGTGGTTCACGCCACGGTTTGTAAAACCAAAGGCGAATTGCGCTGCGGAAATCAAGACGGCAGTTGCAGCGTGGAAAGATTCCCTGCAACCAAAATAGTTTCAGCCACCCGAAACATTTTGCGAGGCAACGGTGTTGGAATGAAGGATGAAATTTATCTGGGTCATTTTGCTGATTGCGCTGGCCGCAGGCGGCTGCACGACGCGGTCCAAGGCAAGAGCGCAGGAGCAGGCGGCTTTTCTGGCCGGCCAGAATGCGGCGTTGCAACAGGAGCAGGAGCAGGCTCCCAGCGTGACAATTATGGGGCCGGTGCAAAATCCGAAAGTGCCGTGGGTCGCGGGATTGACGCTGACACAGGCCATCGCCACGGCGAATTATCTGGACTCGCGCGCGCCAAAACAAATCATCATCACGCGCGACGGCGAAAGCGCGACGCTGGATCCGAACGTTTTGTTGAACGGCGCAGTCGTGCCGCTGGAGGCCGGCGACATGGTTGAACTCCGTCCTTAAACATTAATGCAAATGAAAATCCGTTTGTTCATCAAACCGTATTGCGGCTGGTGCCACAAGGCGATGCGCTGGCTCGACGACCACGATGTCAAATATGAGAAGATTGACGTGATCGCGGACGACGCGGCGTTTGCCGAGATGGTCCGCATATCAGGCCAGGAACTTGCGCCGGTGCTGGAGGTGGAGGGCAAAGTGCTGGCGGATTTCGGCCCGGAAGAATTGCCGGGGTTTTTCAAAAACATTTCAATCACGGATGGACACGGATAAACACGGATGGAAAAAGTTTTCCGCAGATTTCGCCGATTCACGCAGATTTGAACTTACGCAAAAATTCATCTGCGAAAATCTGGGCAATCTGCGGATGTGTTTGTTTTTTATCTGTGTCCATCCGTGTTAATCTGTGGTTAAAATAAATTTGTGACGACGACTGAATTGAAACCGCGCCCACGCCTCCCCGAATGGTTGCGCATCACGCTGCCCACTTCGGACAGCTTCGCGCGCACGCGCGGGCTGCTCGACGAGCTGAAGCTGCACACGGTCTGCGAAAGCGCCAAGTGCCCGAACCATTGGGAATGCTGGGAGAAGGGCACGGCGACGTTCATGATCGCGGGCGACCGCTGCACGCGCGCGTGCGGCTTTTGCGCGGTCAGCACCGCCAAGCCGCTCGCGCTCGAGGCCGACGAGCCGGCGCGCGTGGCCGAGGCGACGCGGCGGATGAAATTGCATCACGTCGTCATCACGGCGGTGGCGCGCGACGATTTGAAGGACGGCGGCGCGGAGCATTTCCGCCAGACGATTGAGAAAGTGCGCGAACTCAATCCGAGAATTGTCATCGAAGTTTTGGTTCCTGATTTCAATGAGATCGACGCGTCCATCGAAAATGTGCTCGAGGCGAATCCGCACATTTTTAACCACAATCTCGAAACGGTGCGGCGTTTGACTCCGTCCGTCCGTCACCGGGCCACTTACGACCGCTCGCTGTCCGTGCTGGCAAAGGTGAAGGCCAGACGCGGCGATACGATTTATACGAAGTCCGGCATCATGCTCGGCCTGGGTGAAACAGATGAAGAAGTGGTGGTGGCTTTGGAGGATTTGCGGGCGGCGAAGTGCGACATCCTCACCCTGGGCCAATACTTGCAGCCGTCGTTGAAACATCTGCCCGTCGTTGAATTTGTGGCCCCGGAACAATTCGCGGCGCTGGGGCGGGTGGCGCGGGAACTGGGCTTTGTCCATGTCGCGAGCGGGCCGATGGTGCGCAGCTCATATCACGCGGACGAATTCACGCTGCCAGCGTAGGGCAGGTGTCGCGCCGGTTTCAATTTAAAGATTCAACCATCAAATCAAGCGAAAGACAGGCGCGACGCCTGTCCTACTTTTGAAACGGATTGCGGTGGATGAACAGGTAGATCGCGATGCCGAATCCGATGATGCCGATTGCAAATCCGGCGATGGTGATGAAAGTGTTTATCGTCCTCGCCTTTTCGGAAATCTTTTCAGTCTCGCTTCTTTCTCCGGCCATGAACGGCGCGAATTCCTTTTCCAGGGCGGCGGCGATGGCTTCCTCGTTCTTGAGCTGGTAGGTCAGCCAGCCGCCTTCGCTCCGCTCCGACGCGCCGAGGCCGCCGTCGGATTCGTTCTTCCAACCGGCAGGCAGGCGTGATGAAATTTCGGCGGTTGGCGGTTGAAAGCCGAGATGTTTCCAGAACGGCGACCGTTCCTGTGTCCAAATTCGGAAGATCCCGTGGTTGGACGCAAGTGATTGGATGCGTTCCCAGAACAACTGCCGCGCGGCGTCGGCAACGCCGAAATCCGAATAGCCTTCGCTGTGGAGCAGGGCGTGTTGACCGGAAAGCTGGATGCCCATCGCACCGACGACTTCGCCGGCGGCATTTTCCACGACCTGAAATTCAGTCAGCCGCTTCTCCAAGTCGTCAGGCGCAAAACGCATCGCCTCCCAGATTAGTTTCAGCGCGGCGATGTCGTCCACCGTGGCGCGGCGGACGCGCAAGTTTTGCGGATTCATGGCTTGTGGCGCGGTTGCAATTGCATTTTGCGAACCATATGGCAATTTCAGCGGGAAATTAATTAAAAAAACAACCATGAGCAACATGACAAACGAACAACTTCTCGCCGCGTTGAACTGGCGTTATGCCACCAAGATCTTTGACGCCACCAAAAAAATCCCCGCCGACGTCTGGAAAACACTTGAGCAATCGCTTGTGCTGACGCCGACATCCTACGGTTTGCAGCCGTATCAGTTTCTGGTCGTCAGCAACCCCGCCAAGCGCGCCGAGTTGCTGGCACATTCCTGGGGGCAGAAACAGGTCGTGGACGCCTCGCATTTTGTCGTCTTCACCGCGCGCACGGAAATGAAGGAGGCGGACGTGGACAAGCTCATCCAGCGCACGAAGGAATTGCGCAAGCTCCCTGAAGGCGCGTTTAATCCCTATCGTGACATGATGCTCGGCGACGTGGTGAACGGTCCGCGCGGCAAAACCGCGCACGAATGGGCTGCGCGGCAGGCTTACATCGCGCTTGGCAATTTGATGACGTGCGCCGCCGTCCTCGGCGTGGATGCCTGCCCGATGGAAGGGTTGACCCCGGTGGAATACGACAAGATTTTGAACCTCAACGGCACCGGTTACGCCACGGTTGTCGCGTGCGCGCTCGGCTACCGCGCCGCCGCCGACAAATACGCCGGCCTGACGAAGGTGCGTTATGAGACCCGGGATTTGGTGCGGACGATTTGACCGGATTGCCGGCACAGATTTTGTCCTTTGATTTGAACTGACAATCCATTAAATCAATTCCCATGATTAAAAGATTCTTTGCGCCCGGAAACAATTCAGGTTCCGCCAACTTCGCGCTGTTTGTGATGCGCGTCTGGATTGGCTTTGAAATGCTCCTGCTGCACGGCGTGGACAAGCTCAAGACGTTCGACGAAAAATCCGCGACGTTTCCCGATCCCTTTGGCATCGGGCACGGCGCGAGCATGGCGTTGTCCGTCTTCGCGGAATTTTTCGTCTCGCTTCTCATCATCTTCGGCCTGCTCACGCGATGGGGCGCCATGGTGCTGATCATCAACATGACCGTCGCGTTTGTCACCGTTCACAAAGTAGTTCTGACCGGCCCCAAGGGTGGGGAACTGGCGTTCATTTACCTGATGGTTTATGTCGTCCTGTTCTTTGCAGGTCCCGGCAAGTTTTCCGTGGACCAGGTTCTCTTTGGCAAGCCCGCCTCCTCCGGCTCGAGCCAGCCGAAGAAGAAATAACCAATTGTGCATTCTCAAAACGGCTTCGGAAGATTTGCCCGGCTCGATCTTCAGTCAGTTTTGTATTGGGAAATAAATGTCGTTAGAAATATTTAATTTTGCATAATGAATAGAAATGAATCAACTCAAGCCCGATAAATTGTTTCGTTTCTTTCCGCCAGAAGCGTCTGATTTATTTTCTTCAAAGAAGCTTTGGTTTTCATCATTCACGAACTTTAATGACCCTTTTGAATTGATGCCGAATTTTGAAAAGCTTGTTCAAACTAGAATTACCGAAGCTGCAAAAAAGGAATTCGCATTTCTAAAATCTTCCCAAAATGTTGGTTGGCTTGAATTCTTACGACGATACAAAGAAGAAACCGTCGAGCTTAACAAAGAATACATAGACTGCGGGCCGGAGGTATTTAAGAAAAGGTGGAGTGAATTGTTTGGAGTAATCTGTTTTGTTGCAAATCCTCAAGGTCTTAAAAATTTATCCATGTGGGGACATTATACAAAAGGCCATAGTGGTTTCGTTGTTGAGTTTGATCCGAGCCATAAACTATTTCAAGTTGACGGCAAATTTGAGTTGTTTGGAAAAGTAGATTATCCACCACAACGTCCAGCTTATGATTTAGGATTTGAAAAAGTTGCCATGTTGAAAGGTGAAGAATGGAAAAATGAAGAGGAATATAGATTGATTAAGGCGGTTACAAATTTGCAACCCGGCGAACGTCTGTGGAATGATGGAACCGTGAAGAAGCAATGGTATCTTGATTTGCCCACAGATTTAGTTCTTCGCGTTTATTTTGGCTGTAAGATGCTTGATTCTAAACGTGACGAAATGATTAAACCTCTCGCACTAGCGGAATGGAAAAAGGTAGAACCATTTGTAATGCAGATTCATCGAACAGATTATGAAATTGACCCGATTCCACTCAAAGAGTGGAGGCCAACTTCCGCAAAAGTTAAAGAACGAATTGAAAAAGAATGGGATGCCTCTTTAGCGAAATATGTTGGTGAATCAGAGCTTCAATGGATTAAAAAGGGACGGTGATTTTTACCAAACTTCCACCGGCCCTTTCGGCACGGGAATTTGTTCGCGTTGAGTTGAGGCCGGTTCGCGCATGAAGGACGCAACCATCGGCGGCTGTTGAAATCGGGGAAGCAATTCGCCGTGCTCGTCGAGAAATTGCCGGCGCCAGCGGAGGTAATTTTCCAGAACGTCGTGGAATTCCGCGCGCGTGGAAATCTGCACGACGCGTTTGTTGAATTCGTGGCACGGGCCAAACCGCTTGGCATACCACGGCGCGACTTTGCGGAACATCCGGCAGCCCAGTTCCTCGCCAAACACTTCAATCATCAAGTCCAGATGGCGCCGCATGATGCGGATGCGCTCGGAGAAGGAGGGTTCGGGCGGCAAGGTAGGGCGCGTCACTCCGTGCGCACCGTCCTTTGCGTTTACACCCACGGCGGGCAGAGGACTGCCCGCCCTACCTAAATACTCCAGAGTCCGTTTGAAAATCCACGGGTCGTAAAATGCGCCGCGCCCGATGCTCACGCCGGCACAGCCGGTTTCGTCGAACATCTTCTTCGCGGCCTGCGGCGTGATGATGTCGCCGTTGCCGATGACGGGAATGTCTTTCACGGCCTCCACGACTTTACGGATACCAGCGAGGTTAACCGTTCCGCCAAAACCTTGTTCGCGCGTCCGGCCATGGACAAAAATCGCGGCGACTCCGACATCTTCCAAGGTTCGCGCCAGATCGGGCGCGGTCAAATTGTCGTCGTCCCAGCCGAGCCGCATTTTGGCGGTGACGGGAATCTTGACGGCGTTGACCATGCCCTTGACGAGCGCGGCGGTCTTGTCGAGTTCGGTCATCATCGCAGAACCGCCGCCGACCTTGCAGACTTTTTTCACGGGACAGCCCATGTTGATGTCAATGGACGCGATGCCGAGCGATTCGAGATAAACGGCGGCGTCGCGCATTTCTTCCGGCACGGAGCCGAAAAGCTGGACGGCGAGCGGCGAATCGGCCTGCGAAGATTCAATGAGCTTGAACGCCTTGGGATTTTTTTCGAGGAGCGAGCGGGCGTTGACGAGGTCGGTGGTGCAAAGGCCCACGCCGCCGACTTCGCGCACGACTAGGCGGAAGGGCAGGTTGGTGTAACCTGCCAGCGGCGACAAAAATAAATTGGATTCCAAATTGAGCGCACCGATTCGCATGGTGTAGATTGTAGCGGAATTGATTGATTGCGAAAGCGGCAATGGCGTGATAGTTTGGCGCGCAATTATCAATGCAGGATCACGTTTGATATGTTTGACGAAGACGACAAAAAGAAAGACGACAAGAAAAAGCCGCCGGGCGGATTTAACGTTCCCACGTTCACATGGGTCGCGTGGATTGTGATCATCGGCAGCATCGCGGCGCTGATGTTCGTTCGCCAGCATATGACGACACCGACCGGCACTACGCTGGGAGAGGCGGCGTTTCTGCAAAAATTTGACTCGAACCTGATCGCCCAGGCGACGCTCGTCTATAATCCGTCAATGACCGGCAGCCCGAACAGCGTCGTGGGCCAGTTTTACCAGACGGACAAGGACGGCGCGATCGTCAAATCAACTAACGGCCTGCCGGCCACGACAGATTTCGTGGTGCCGGCGCTGGATTTGACGCCGACGATGAAGGACAAGCTGCTGACATCGAGCAAAATTTCCGAAAGTTTTCCCAACGCGATGCTTTCTGAAATCGGCTACCAGCTTTTGTTCTTTGTGGGCATCGGCGTGCTGTTCTGGTTTTTGTTCATGCGTCCGTTGAAGATGGCGGGCAAGGGCGCTCTGAATTTTGGCCGGAGCAAGGCGCGGCTGCTGGCAAAGGATCGCAACAAGACAACTTTCAAGGACGTGGCCGGAGTTGAGGAGGCGATTGAGGAAGTCTCCGAACTCGTGGACTTTTTGAAAGATCCGAAAAAGTTTCAAAAGCTCGGCGGACGGATTCCGAAGGGCGTTCTGATGGTCGGCGCGCCGGGAACGGGCAAAACGCTTTTGGCGAAGGCGATTGCCGGCGAAGCAGACGCTTCTTTTTTCAGCATCAGCGGTTCGGACTTTGTGGAGATGTTCGTCGGCGTCGGCGCGAGCCGCGTGCGCGACATGTTCGAGCAGGCGCGCAAAAATGTGCCGTGCCTTATTTTCATTGATGAAATTGACGCGGTCGGCCGCAGCCGCGGCGTCGGCCTCGGCGGCGGCAACGACGAACGCGAACAGACCTTGAACGCGCTGCTGGTCGAGATGGACGGCTTCGACACGCAGGAAGGAATTATAATCATTGCCGCGACGAACCGCGCGGACGTTCTCGATCCGGCGCTGCTGCGTCCCGGTCGCTTTGACCGGCGCATCACCGTGAACCTGCCGGACGTGCGCGGGCGCGAGGCGATTTTGAAGGTTCACGCGCGCAATGTTAAGCTTGACCCGGCGGTTGATTTGTCCGTCACGGCGCGCGGCACGCCCGGCTATTCAGGCGCGGAGCTGGCGAATCTGTTGAACGAGGCGGCGCTGCTGGCGGCGCGCACGGGAAAAAAATCCGTCGGGCAGGCTGAATTGGAAGAGGCGCGCGACAAGGTCCGCTGGGGACGCGAACGCCGGAGCATGGCGATGACGGACGAGAACAAAAAACTGACCGCATGGCACGAAGCCGGCCATGCGCTGGTGAATGTCATGCTCGACCACACGCATCCGCTGCACAAGGTCACGATCATTCCGCGCGGCCCGTCGCTCGGCTCGACGATGTCGCTGCCGAAGGAGGACATTTTGAATTACCGAAAAAAGGAACTGCTCGACACGATAACAATGACGATGGCCGGGCGCATCGCGGAGGAGATTGTTTCCGGCGACATTTCGACCGGCGCGGGCGGCGACATTCATCAGGCGACGAGCATGGCGCGCGCGATGGTCTGCCAATACGGCATGAGCGAAAAAATCGGCATGGTGCAATATGTCGAGGACGACGAGTTTTTTCTTGGCCGCGACATGATGCGCCGGAAAACCTACAGCGAGGCGACCGCGCAGGAGATTGACGCCGAGGTTCACGGCATCATCAACAGTTGCTACCAGCGGGCGCGGGAAATCATTTTTGCGAACCGTGACAAGCTGGAGATGATAGCGAATGCCCTGCTCGAATACGAGACGCTCGACGGAACGCAGGTTAAAGAGATAGTGGAGTTCGGAACATTTACGCCGCCGCCGCCCGCGCCGAAAGTTGATCCGCCCAGCGGCGCCCAGGCCGCGACCTCATTGCCGGAAGTTCCGCCCAAAGCCGTTCCGCCCAAATTGCCGGGGCTTGGAAATCCAGCGCCTGCCGCGGCCTGATTAATTTTGTTCTGTCAAAGGCCCTGTGCCCTGGAGCACGACGCGGAAGCCGTAATCGTTTTTGCTTTGATCCGGCGGCGAATAATTGCGGAATTCAATTCGCGTGTTCGGTTCCACAAACGTATCCCAGGCGCCGCCGCGCAGCACTCGGTAGGGCTGATCCTGCGGATCCAGACACCATTCCATGACATTTCCGCGCGTGTCGTAGAGGCCGAGGCTGTTTGCGCCAAGGCTGCCGACCGGCTCTGTCGAGGAGTGATGGCTCGGAGGCAGGCTTGTCACGGCGTCGTCCAGCGTCGCGCTGCCCGCAAGGTTCACCCATTGATCCTGCGTCGGCAGGGAATAAGAATAGCCGCGTGGCAGCTCGCGGCGCGATTTCTCCTTTTGCGTGAGCTTGCCGCAAAACGCCATCGCATCGTTCCAGTTCACGGAATCCACCGGCCTGTCCTTGCCGGGAAACGCGCTTGGATTGGCGTTCATCACCTTCTGGTAGGAGTCCTGCGTCACTTCAAATTTTCCAGCCCACAGTCCCGGCGCGATTTTCACCAGCACGATGCCGACGGTGTTGGTCACGATATTGTTGCTCGCCATCATTTCGCGAAGCGTCAAAACGTCATTGGTCAGGTCTTCGGTGTAGGTCGTGTTGGTGTCCTGCGCGCAGGCGGCGGGTTGATGTGACAGCAGCAACGACACCGCCAGAACAGCCTGAAATATCCGTTTCATTTTCATTTCACAACAAAAGCCCGTTTCAGCCGGTTGTCAAGCGGCCGGCTTCACGAAGATTTTTCGATGTTCTTCAAATCCTCGGCGAGAAACTGCGTCACATCCTTGAATCGCGCGTAATTTTCCGGGTTCACCTCCATGAGCGTCTGATGCGCCTCGAGGCTGGTGCGCGTGATTTCCTCGCGGGTCGGATTGATGGATTCGGGCGTGCAGGATTTCACGTCATCGGGCAGTTGCAGCGCCCCGCTGATGATTTTGAAAAGGTGGATGGTGCCGAGATTTTCCAGAAGCTCCTGGACGCGGGTGTTTGGGTTCAGCAATTCGACGCCGCATTTGTCGGGCGAGCCGGACGGGTTCAGTTTCAGGCCAAAGCCCGACAAGATGCCCAGGAACGTGCTGTCCATCAGGACGCATTCCGACAGGTCAATGATGAAATGTTCAAAACCCTTCTTTGAAAGCTCCGCCAGCAGCGTCTTGAAATCCGGGCTGGACGTGAAATTGGCGCGGCCCGCGATTTTCACGCAGGCGAAATTGTTCCCCACAAAAACAGACAAGTTGGCCGACGACGTTGGCATTTTTAGATAAATTTCAGGCCGCGACCGTTTGCGGCGCGACAATCTGCACCAATGCTTGCTGCAACACGAGCGTTTCGTCAAGCCCGCTGGAGACGAGCCGCTGGTTGCAGCGCAGCAGCAAATCCATTGCCCGAACCAATTCCCCCTGGCTGTATTTTTTAACCTGCGGCAGCGCTTTGTAAAGCACATACGGATTCAGGGCCAGCGGATTGAACCGCCTGTCCGCCGGGAGCTTGTCGGCGGGCACGCGCTCAAGCTGCGCCTTGAAGCGGTTGTAATCCATCTCCGGCTTGATCCAGCCCTCGCGCAGCATTTCCTTGAGCAGCAGCAGCGCGCGGATTTTTCCGATCAAGCCGTAAAGCAGGCCGATCTCGGATTTCTTTGAATCAAACTTCGTCTCCCACAATTCCTCGTCCAGCCGCTTGAGCAGGACGGGCAGGTTGCGGTCGCCCAGCGCATCGCCCAGCGCAAACGCGCGCGCCGTCTTGTTGCGGGAGCAGATCGCCGCAACATCGGCAAATTCAATTTTCGTTTTGTCGCCGGCGAACATGGAAAGCTTTTCAATTTCGTTTTCAAGCTGGCGCGCGTTTGGCCCGACGCGGCTGACCAGTTCGGCCAGGGCTTCCTCGGATATTTCCTTTTTGCGCTCGCGGACAGCCGTCCGCGCCGCAACTTCGGCGCGCTCCACCCAGTCCTTGTCGTCCGCCGAAAGACCCGCGAAACTTTCCACCGAACCGATCTTGTCGAGCGTCTTGAAAAACGTCTTGCGCTTGTCCACCTTGCCGGCGCTGATCAACAGCCGGACGTTTTGCCATTTGAAATTCTTCAGCTCGTCGGCGACTTCGTTCAAGGTTTCCGTGACGGCCTGCGCGGAAGCCGCGCGCTCGTCGCCAAGGAAATTGCAGTCGCGCAGCCAGACAACCTTGCCGGAACCAAAAAACGGCAATGTTTGCATGGCTTCGCGGAGCTTTGCGATTGCGGCCAGCGCGTCGCCGCTGTTGGAAACCGAGGCGTCAATGATTTCGTGGTCCATGCCGCCCAGTTCCCCGGACCATTGCTGGTAGAGCTGCCTGGCGCGCTGCTTGACGGCGAATTCGTCGTCGCCGCAGACGAGCGCGAGCGCTGGGGATTTTGCGGCGGCCATTTTAGTCGGCGGCTTCACTGCCGGTCTCGTTGATGCGGTTCAGGACTTCGGTCATGTCCTCGACCTGCTCGAACAGCGGCGCGGAGACAAAAATCGGTTTCTTCTGCGCTGCGGCAATCGCCAGGCAGTCGCTGGGGCGGGCGTCCACCTCCACGATTTTCCGCGCCGTCTGCAATTCGTTTTGCTGCTGCAAAATCAGCCGCGCAAAGTAGGTGGCATTTTTCAGGTCGGTGATGATGACACGCTCGACGCTGATGCCGAAGCCGAGAAAAACCCGGTTGATGAGGTCGTGCGTGAGCGGGCGTTCCTTGGGCGTCTGGCGCAGGAACATTCCGATGACCGCGCCCATCTGCGGCTCGACGTTGATGACGAAAACCTTGTCGTCGTTGCCGACGAACAGGGCGCAACCGCTGGGCGCCGGAAGTATCCCGCGAATTTGAACCGGCACAACTACGTTCTTCATCAGCAAAGTTTATTGCTAAAATGATAAAATACAAGTTTTGCAGGCGGCCTTTCACGCGGTTCGTAGCCGGGACCGCGATTCGCGAAACGAAAAACGCAGGCTGGGCAACTGACTTGTGGCGGCCTTGGGAAGCCTCACCCAGCCGTCACCTCTGTTCAATGTTCAAAATCACGGACAGATCCGCAGCAACCGTTGCAGCCCGGCAAAAAACTCTTTTTTGAGGAGGAGCAAGCGTTGCTGCCCTGCCAAAAGGACTTTTGGAACCCACAGCAACCGTTGCTCCCCTGTCAAAAACTCTTTTTGTAACCGCAGCAACCGTTGCTGCCCTCTTCCAAGCTCCCTTTTGATGAGGAGCAGGCGTTGCTGCCCTCCCAAAAAGACTTTTTGAACCCGCAGCAACCGATGTTACAAGCCCCAAGACTCCTTAAAACAGGGGAACAACCGTTGCTGCCCTGTAAAAAACTCATTTTGGACTCACAGCAACCGTTGCTGTCCACCCAAAAACTCCTTTTTGACCCGCAGCAACCGTTGCTGTCCTCTTCCAAGCTTCATTTTGAGGAGCAGCAACCGTTGCTCCCCTCTAAAAAACTCTTTTTGAACCAGCAGCAACCGTTGCTGCCCTCTTCCAAGCTCCTTTTAATGGAGCAGCAACGCTTGCTTGGACTTTTTTGGGAGGCTGAAAATGGACGGAAACAGCCGTTACAAGTTCAAAACCAGTCATTTAGGATGAATCTCGGTTTTATTAGTTTTAAGTGCCTATGGAGATAAAGCATTTCGACAATTTACTGCCAGCTCAAGACGTTGTCTTTATTTTCGTCGGCGTTGGCCGGAAATCTATTTATTTTGCCAGCAACCTGCTGGCTTCCGATGAAAGAATGAGAGAAAGAAGGCGGACAGTGACATGCTTTCTATTCGTATCCCCAACCATCATTCTCTCCGCCCAGCGGAGTCGCTCGTGCGGTCAAAATAGTCAACCAAATTGTAACTTCTCGAAATACTGGATGTATCTCTTGCCGCACCGTGGTCTGCCAGCGTGCGCGGTCTTGCGCATAGGCCACGGTTGCCGTCCACCCGCGCTCGGTTATCAACCCGGCAAAGTCGAGCGCCTGTTGCTGCTCCGGAAAAGTAAAGCGGGCATAAATCGGCTTTAGCGTTGGGGTCAGTGGCTCTTGTGCTTGTGTCGTGGTGTCCATGATGTCTAACGTGGAAAATATAACAATCTGCTGACTTCCGATGAAAGAATGGGCGAAACAAGCCGGACGGCGGCATTGCTGTTTCCGAAATCGGCAACGGCTTCCAATTCGGCAAAGGGTGTCACAAATTCGGGCGGCAGGTCATTTGTCGGCACTTCTCCAATGATGCCCTCGCCGTAATAAGGAGTGATTTTGGTGATGGTGAGTTTCTTCGCACCCGCCAATGTTTTGAGCCGCGCAAAATAATCTTCCTCATCAGGGTCTGGCAGCACGATGGCTTTGTGTGCTCGGATGCAATGGATGATTTCTGCGGCATTGAGCGTCCGGCTGCTTTTATCTCGCACGAGTTCAGGCCATGCGAGGGAAAAAGAACGGATTTGCCAGTTGCCGCCCACTTCCATTCCGAAACCTTCCGGCGACTCATCATTTCCGTTGCCGCGAAAACCAATGCCGTCCAGCGAACGCGATAAAAAAATCCCACGCCCGCAAATGCGATTGGAATCGCAAAGCGTGACATACACTTTTCTCGGAATCAGATACGGCCCGGTCAATCCAAACCGCGCGGCACATTCAAATGCGAGTTTTACAATGTCATCATCATCGGGAATTGCATTCGACAAATTATTCTGGTGCGGCTCGTCGAAGGCAATGCTGCCGGTTTCAGGCATGATGGAGAAATAACACGGTCTCATGCATGAGCAACTCTGGCAATCATCCGAGAGGAAACAAGAGTTTTGCAGCGACGGTTCTGGAAATCCTTTGCCTTCCAACGAGGCCAACACAACAGCGTTGGAAAGAACCACCCTTGTGAACCGACGCGGCACGAGCATTTTGTAAGTCCAAAAACTTTTCGGCAATGGATTCGTCGGCGACTGCCAGACGATGAGCGCATTGGTGAACAGATGCGAGTTAAGTTCCTGCCAAGTGGGCAGGACGGCTGAAGAAGAAAGAGCCGATGCCAGCATCAATGCAAAAACTGCGAAGGCTTTCATTGCTTTATTGCGTTCGTCGAAAGAATCGGGCATTGAAAATAAAAAGTCGCCGTATTTGTGCCTTCAAGATCAGCGACTACTTCCAAATCTGCATAAGGATACATATAATCCAACGACTCCGTTCCCAGTTTATCAAAATAGTAGGGAGTCATTTTTACAACGGCCAGTTTTTTGATATTATCCAAGCCAGTTAAATCTTCCCACGGAAACGAAAGAACATGGCCGTCTTTTATTTCATCAATTATCTGCTTTGGTGTAAGTGTCAGGTGTGCTTCAGATGGCAGCAGATTTCTCCAACTGAAAAAAAAGTGTTCAACCTTGGCATACCTCCCAAAATCAACCATAAAACAAGAACCTCTTGACTCAATGCCGTCAATCCGCCGGGCAAACGAGATGCCGCGACTTACCACGTTCGTTGTCAACATTTGTCCGTCTCGTGACAGTTTGCCTTGAATCGTATCATAGTTGGTTTTTTCGTGGCACAGCAGCGAACGGTCTACTCCTAACCGAAACAAAATATCCAAAGCCAATTTTTCGGCTTCTTCCTTGCTAGGAACACCGTTAATTGGATCTCTTGCACTGCCTGTTCCATCATAGTATTCAACCCAGCCCATCGTCGGGGCGATATTTAGAAATCGCGTCCAGTTTTGCTTCTTATCCCGAAAGCAAATTAGATTTTTATCAGGAACAGGCGGGTCAGACGGCTTGACTAAATTTCTCCACTCAAATCCCCCTATCGTCATGAGGTTGGTGACGACTGCCATTGGAAATTCTTGCGGAATGACTTTATAGACCCACAGACCGTTTGGCAGGTCATTCGTCGCTTTCCAAATGATTTCAACATTTGTGGGCGGCTGATAAGATTGGCCTTCCAACCCCTCCAGCCGAAATGAATCGGCTGGAGAGGAGAAACTTCCACATAGAACGGTCAGGACAAATATAAAAATTCTCGCCATTAAGGTGTGTAGATGGGAGTTTGTTGATATTGAAGAGTTTCATCATCGGGATCGCTGTAAGATGTCAGCGTATCACCGAAACAGCTAGACCATCCGCTAACCGCATAACTGACAGCAGTTGGAGCGTGGTCAAGCGCATGTGCATAACTCCCCGCATTGTTGAATGAATTAATGATCGTCTCATTATTTCGAGTCAAGTTGTTGCCATATTGAACACCAAACTGCTCACAGGCATAAGAAGTAGTGCTAGGCCCAAGCAGCAAATGCAAACTGTCATTGACCGGGATTTTGAAGTTGTTGTTCATGCTGTTGTAATTAGCAGAGCGAAGAATGTTACAGGCAAGTATCGTCATCCAGCGCAGCCCATTTGTTCCATCGCTGCCAAAATCCATGTCCGATAACCGGACATAATTATTTGCTCCGAGCCAGACGTAAGTGTATTTCACATTGTCATCTTCCGCCGTTGTGGCATACGAACCATGAGTCATTAAGAGGCCGAAGTTGCAAGTGTTGAAAATAGAATTCCCTCCGAGCGAAGATTTTTTAATGTCAGTTGCACTCCACTGGTCATCAACTTTGACGAATGCCGGCTGCCACGCGGCTTTTTTCATCCCCGCCGCAAAGTCGCTGGCAATCTTTGGAAAAGTCCAAACACGTTTGTCTTGTGTCGTTCCGGTTGCAGATTGACCGTCAAGAGCAACAAGCGTCGGCAATGGATAGGGTAATTCTATATTTTTTCCCGTTCTTCTCATAAATGGTGGACGGGTTTTCAGGAAGATAAAAATGAAACGCCTGTGTCTTTTCCCCTTTGTTAAAAAAAATAATGACGCGATTCTCCCCCTTTTCTTGCTCTCCCAAGAATTGAGGATTGAAATATATTTCAACTTGATCTGGATTCAATCCAGTGCTTGCTACAAAAAGCAGAATATCTTCGCCAAAACAAATAAACCGCTCTCGAAATGGTTTGGGGACTGGTGTTTCAGCAATTTTCACGAAGAATATATCACCGCTAATTACCAACCGCGCAAGTCCAATTTTTATGCTTCCGGCTTCTGATTCTTAAACTTTTTTTCGCGTTCCATTTCTTCATTAAGTTCGGCTATTTTCTGCGCCCTATATTCTTCAAATGGCAAATGGCTAAAGTTAAAAATCCAATCAGAAAGTTCTTGGGCTGGGTCAACAAGCGACGGCATCAGACGCTTTATTTCGTCAGGATGAACCCTGTTGCCCTGTAAAGGATTTCCGTAATGGCGCGACCGCCAGCCATCATAAAAGCCTTCATCAACAAATGGACGAAATGACTCCATAACGCCCTTGTTCCAGCCTTTCGTCTGACCCGCTGAATAACCGAACACCCAAGCAATTACGGCCACAATCGCAATTCCAAAAAGTTCAAAAAGATTCATAATTTTGTCGCTTCTTCAATCAGCTTTTCGATTGTCCATGTTTCGTTTGTGAGTTTCAAGCCAACAGCGGGTGTGCAACCAAGCGTTGAATGGGATTTGCAAAAATTATACGCCGCCGCGAATAGCGCAATCGCGTAACGATGATTGCACAACTTCCGCGAATAGCCCAAACCCAAACGAGCGAATCTTTTGTTGAAGTGCCTCACGGTAAGGTTGGAGCGTTCTACAAACGACGTGTTGATTTTGTCGGCTTGCGGGACGCCAGCTTGGATTCTGATTTTAACGCCAGTGCATTGTGCCGGAGCATAGCGGCGTGCCGCCTCTGCTTTGACGTTGTAAGGCACGGCGTATAATTTCTGCATAGTGGCGAAATGCAAACGCCCCAGCAGATGTTTCCGCACGATTTGCTGGTATGACCGCGCGCAATTCGACGGGCGAGAGCCAGGAAAGCGCTCCGCCGGTGGTCGTCGTGGTGCCATAGAAGGCAGGGTCGGCGCGCTGCGCTCCTTGCGGAGTGCCACCATGGACATCGCAGCGCAATGTCCCTACCAAAAATTAAAACCCGCGTGGTGAAAGCCGCGCGGGTCTTTGAATTTGGAATGAGGAGTTGACGGCGGAGAACGAATCAGGCCGACCGTGTTCCGTCAGGTTTCATCGTGTGGCGGATGTCCTGGGCTTCGCAGAGATATACGACTTCCTCGGCGATGTTCTTGGCGTGGTCGGCGATGCGTTCGAGGCTTTTGGCGGCGACGATCCATTGCAGGCAGCGCCCGATGGTGTCGGGGTTTTCCATCATGTGCTGGGCGAGGAGTGCATGAACCTGCTTGTTGAGCGCGTCCACTTCCTTGTCGCGCGGGATGATGGCGCGGGCGGCGGCGGAATCGCGCTGCACAAAGGAGTCGAGCGCGTCCTTGACCATGGCGAGGGCGAGGGTGGCCATGCGCGGGAGGTCGAGGTTGATCTTCACGGGCGGTTCCTGGGCCAGGTCGCGGGAGCGCTTGGCAATCTTGGTGGCCTCGTCGCCGATGCGCTCGAGGTTCTGGGAAATTTTCATGGCCACGGTCACGAGGCGCAGGTTGCTGGCCAGCGGCGCCTTGGTCAAAAGGAGGATGGCCATCTCGTCAATCTCGATCTCGAACTTGTCGATGAGGTCGTCGTCCGCCCTGACGCGCACGGCAAGGTCGCGGTTGCGCTGCATGAGGGATTGCACGGCCTGGTTGACGGCGGTTTCGGCATGGCTGGCCATCGTCAGCAATTTCTGGCGCAACTCGTCCAACCCCAATTCAAAATGATTATCCATATGTCTCCGGGCGAAAACCTAGCTTAACCGAACCGTCCTGTCACATAATCTTCCGTCTGTTTCTTCGACGGGCTGGTGAAAATCTTCTTCGTGGTGTCAAATTCAACCAGTTCGCCGATGTAAAAGAACGCGGTGTAATCCGACACGCGCGCCGCCTGCTGCATGTTGTGCGTCACGATGACAATTGTGTATTCCTTTTTCAATTGCAGAATCAGCTCCTCGATCTTTGACGTGGCCAGCGGGTCAAGCGCGGATGCCGGCTCGTCCATGAGCAGCACTTCCGGCTGCACTGCCAGGGCGCGCGCGATGCACAGCCGTTGCTGCTGGCCGCCGGACAAACTGATCGCGGGCGCATGCAGTCGGTCTTTCACCTCGTCCCAAAGCGCGGACATCTGCAACGACTGCTCGGTGCGTTCGGCGAGCATCTTTTTGTCGCGCACGCCGTTCAATCGCAGGCCGACGGTGACGTTTTCAAAAATGGACATCGTCGGAAACGGGTTTGATTTCTGGAAAACCATCCCGACGCGGCGGCGGACGACGACCGGCTCGACGTTGCGCGAATAAATGTCGTCGCCGAACAATTTGATTTCGCCTTCCATGCGCGCCTCGGGGTTCAGCTCGTGCATCCGGTTGAGCGCGCGGAGAAAAGTGGATTTGCCGCAGCCGCTCGGCCCGATGATGGCGGTGACGGCCCTGGCCTTGACGTCGAGGGAGACATTTTTCACCGCCGCGCGGTCGCCGAAAAAAACCGAAAGATTGCGGACAATCAGAGCGGCGTCGGAATTGTTTTGAATTGTGGCCATTAATCAAGCCTTGTGTTGGAAGCGGTCGCGCGTCAAAAAGCGCACGCCGACGTTGATTACGAGCACGAGAATGAGCAGCACGAATGCGCCCGCCCACGCCTGCCGGTGCTGATCGTTGTAAGGCCCAATCGCGTAGGCGAAAATTTGCAGCGGCATCGCGGCGATGCCTGACTTTTCGGTCAGGCTGTGCGTCCAGCCCAGATTGCCCAGCGCGGTGAACATCAGCGGCGCGGTCTCGCCCGCGACGCGCGCGAGCGCGAGGAGGACACCAGTGACGATGCCCTTGAGCGCGGTGCGGAGGACGATTTGCACGATGGTTTTCCATTTGGAAATTCCCAGCGCGAACGAGGCTTCGCGGTAGCCGCCGGGCACGAGCTGCAAAACCTCCTCGGTCGTGCGCATCACGAGCGGAATCATCATCATGCCGAGCACGCCGCCGCCCGCGAGCGCGGAAAACCCGTGCATCGGCACGACCATGAGCGCATAAACGACGATGCCCCAGGTGATGGACGGCACGCCGTTCAAAATGTCGGCGGCGAAGCGGATCCACCAGTTCAATTTTGTGCCGCCATATTCGGAAAGGTAAACGCCGCCGAGCACACCGACAGGCACGCCGATGACTGCGGCCTGCGCGAGCAGGACAAATGTCCCGACAATGGCATTGCCCATCCCGCCGCCGACTTCGCCCTCGGGTTTTGGAAGCTCTGTGAAGAAGGCGAGGTTGATCGAGCTGAAACCTTCTTTAATCAAGTGATAAAACACGAGCAGCAACGGCGTGACGACCAGAATCGCGCACGTGAACGTGAGCGTCTGCATGAACGTGTTCTTGAACTTGCGCCAGTTGTGGTTTGGGGCGGTCATTTTGCGGAAATGAAGAATGTAGAATTAAGAATGAAGAAAAAAGCCAGAAAGCGGATCGAATGTCCGCGTTTTTTCATTCTGCATTCTTCATTTTTCATTTGTTTTAGTGTTGCGGCTTGACGCTCGGTCCGGCGAACGTTTTCAGCAGCAGTTGCGCGACGATGTTGACGAGCACGGTCACGCCGAGCAGGACGAGGCCGATTTCAAAGAGTGCGCTCGTATACAAACCGGGCGGGGCCTCATTGAACTCATTGGCGAGGACGCTGGCCAGCGTCGCGCCGGGCGCAAACAGCGAAGAAGTGATTTGTGGAAGGTTGCCGATGACCATAGTGACAGCCATCGTTTCGCCGAGCGCACGGCCGAGTCCGAGAATCACCGCGCCGAACAATCCTTTTTTCGCGTAGCTCAAGACGGCGATGCGCGTGACTTCCCAGCGCGTCGCGCCTAGCGCGTAGGCGGCCTCGCGTTGCAGGCCGGGGACGGAACGCAGGATTTCGCGCGAGACGGACGTGATGATGGGAATAATCATGATGGCGAGTATGATGCCAGCGGCCAGCATGCAGGGTCCGATGTTTGGCCCTTGAAAAAGGGGCAGAAAACCAACGGTGCCTCTCAACGCGGGAACCAGATGATTGTGCAGCCATGGAACCATCACAAAAAATCCCCACAGGCCGAGGATGACGCTCGGCACGGCGGCGAGCAGTTCGATGAACATGATGAGCGGCTGGCGCACGCGGAGCGGCGCGAGTTCGGTGAGATAAACGGCGGTGGCGATGCTGATGGGCACGGCGATGACGAGCGCGATGGCCGAGGAAACGAGCGTGCCGTAGATGAACGGCAGCGCCCCATAAACATCATTGCCCGGATCCCAATCGCTGCTGACAAGGAAATGCCAGCCGAATTTTTGCAGCGAGAGGTGCGAGCCACGGAACAGCTCAAAGCCGATGAGCGCGATGAGGCCGAACACGGCCAGCGCCATGACCATCGTCAGCCATTTGAAGGCGCTGTCGCCAAACTGGCTTCCGGCATTTTTTTGTGCGTCTCTGTTCAAAATTTCCTTCGATCCAAAAATCAAACGGACGAAGAGCGGGAGGAACTGCGCTCTTCGTCCGGCTCACGCCCATAAATTATCGGGCGGCGGAGCGATGTCATTATTTAATTGTATCGAGCACCTTCAATTCGCGCTGCTGGACTTCATCCGGCAGGGGCGCGTAGTCGAGCGTGGGCGAAATCTTCTGGCCGTCGGTGACCGCCCATTTCAAGAATGCGACCAGCTTTGCGCCGTTGGCGGCGTTTTTGGAATTTTGATAGACGAGCACCCAGCTTGCCCCGGAAATCGGATACGCATTTGCGCCGGGAGCGTTGACCATCGAGAAGCGGAAGTCGTCGGGGATTTTCGCGGTGGCGAGCGCGGCGCTGACGGAATCGGGCGCGGGCGAGATGAAGTTGCCGGAGGAATTTTTCATGTCGGCGAAGGAGATTTTATTCTGGTCGGCGTAGGCGAGTTCCGCATAGCCGATGCCGCCGGGCAGTTGCTTGACCTGTCCGGCCACACCTTCGCTGCCTTTGGCGGCCGTGCCGATCCCTGCCGGCCATTTCACGGATGCACCTTTTCCAACCGAGTCCGCCCACGCGGGATTTACCGCGCTCAAGTAATCGGTGAAGATGAAGCTCGTGCCGCTGCCGTCGGCGCGATGAACAGGCACAATCGCCAGATCGGGCAAATCAACGCCCGGATTGAGCGCGACGATTTTCGGGTCGTTCCATTTTGTGATGTTGCCGAGATAAATGTTGGCGAGCGTGTCGCCATCGAGTTTCAGTTTCGGGCTGCCCGGCAGATTATAAATGACGGCGACGCCGCCGGCGACGATGGGAATGTGCAGGATTTTTCCCGGCGCGCTGGCGAGGGCTTCGTCCTTCATCGGAGCGTCGGAAGCGCCGAAGTCCACCGTCTGGTTGAGCAGGTTTTTGATGCCGCCACCGGAGCCGATGGACTGGTAATTGAACTGGACGCCCTTGTCCACATTGCCGTAAGCCTCGAACCATTTGGTGAAGGCCGGATAATCAAACGTCGAGCCCGCGCCCGTGATGTTGACGGTTGCGGCGTTGGTTTGTGCGGCGAGCAACACTGCGCCGCCGAGAATCGAAAGAATTATTTTTTTCATTTGCAAAAGGAGTTAATCAGTTTTTGGTTGTTAAATCACGTTACGTTCTGGTTAAAACTTCCACATGATGTCGGCCATCAAATGCAGGGCGTCAGTCTTTGCGCCTGCCGGCAGTGCGGGCGTATTGATGAGGCTGTTCGCATAGCAGGTAAATGTGAACGTCAGGGCGTCGGTCAGCGAATAGTTGAATTTGACGAGATGGCCTTTGATGTCCGTGCCGCCAGTCAAAGTTGTGCTGGAACCCGGGGTATAAGCTGGATAAAACACCGCTACGTTGTCGTCATCCACAATCTGGTCCCACCACGCGTTCGCGTCCAACTGCTGATAACGGTAGGAAATGTCCCATGCGCCTTTTTTGCCAGATTTGCCGAACGTGACGCCGCCCCACCAGCCGATGTTGTTGCCGGTGGTCGCGGGGTTGTTCATATATTCACCGGCGAGCTTGACCGGGAACGCGCCATTGTAGAGCGGAAATTTATCCAGCGTGTAGGTGACGCTGCCGCTGAGAACAATGGGATTGTAATTGCTGATGAAGTTCGTGGCAGCACCAAGCGCATTGCCCAAATTATTATCGTAAGGCGGGACATTGACGAGGCTGCCCTTGTTGGCAATGTCGTAGGCGGCAACGCCGAGCGACGAGCCGATCGCCGGAGTCCACTTGGCGTCCCAAATGATTTGGACGCCAGAAAGAAACGGGTCGTAGCTTGAAGCCTTGATTTCGTCCAGCACGAACACGCCGCTGTTGAACCTGAAAGAATTTGCACTGTTCAATTTGTAAGTCGCCTGCAACGCTGCACCTTCCGGCGTGTAATCAGGATCGAACACCATCGGCGAGGCATCGAAAGGATTCACCATTTTGCCGAACGTTCCCGCCACCAACCATGTGCCGTCGTTGATCGGAGTCCACTTGCCATAAGCCGTGTCAATGTAAAGCGGCTTCTTGCTGCCATCGCTGCTCAAAGTTTGATTGTTGGAAAGCGGATTGCTCGGAGAACCCTGGCTGTTGTCGCCGGAGCCCAGCCGGAAACCGACCTCAAGATTGTCCTTCATGTTCACCGTCAAACCCACGCGCAAACGGTAGCGCAGGCGTTCGCGAGCCACGATGCTGGCATTGTCGCTCGATGTGTCATCAAACCGCCCGCGAAAATCGCCGCTCAATTTGTAGCCCGTCACCCAGTCCGGCATGGGAAATTTGGAACCCAGCGCCGTGTTGAAATCGTTGACGGAGTTTGTCGCGTTTTCGGACCGCATTTCCTTCGCCTCGTCCACGGTGAGAATGCCCTTCTGCTCCAGCTTGTTGATCAGCGCGTCGTCAGTGGACTGTGCGTGGATGTTCGGGGTGAGGGCCATCAGCGCCGTGGCGCCGGCAAACAATGCAACTTTGGTGGTGTTATTTTGTTTTTTTAATTTTTTCATAGTGGTTGTTTCAGAGTTCGGCGACACAATGAAACGGTGCTGTTACAACCACATGTCGAAATTGTTACAATCAGGTAACAAAATCCTGTTTGGGGACATTCAGGAATCTAGAACCGGACTTTTCCACGGAAGGAGCGGCTGGAATCATCTGAATGGGATTTAATCTGCGGTTCAGTTTTCAGGCGTCATTCGAAACGTCCGGCTGATCGAGCGCTTCCCGCAATTTTATTGCCAGCTCGGACGGGGTGCAGGGGTTTTTCAGAAACGCCACGCCCTTGTTCAAAACGTCTTGGTGTCCGATGGTTTTATCGGTGTAGGCGGACTTGAAAATAATCTTGATCTGCGGATATAAGGCCCGCATACGGTCGGCCAGTTCCCTGCCGCTCATATCCGACATGGCGATGTCGGTGACCAGCAAATCAATGTGTTCCTGACCTTGCCGTTGAACGAGTCGCAAGGCTTCGATGTTGTTGGACGCCGCGAACACCGTGTAACCCAGCCGTCCGAGCAGCGCGCCTGCCATTTCGCGCAACGATGGGTCATTCTCGACCAATAAAATGTTTTCAGTGCCTCGCGGCAGTTCCGATGAGTCAAGCCTCTGGATGGGATTCTTCGGCTGATGCTCAAACTGCGGCAGATAGATTTTGAAGGTCGTGCCGAGCCCGGGTTCGGTATAAGCCACGATGTGTCCACCGCTTTGCTTGATGATGCCGTAACAGGTGGACAATCCCAAACCGGTTCCCTGCCCGACGTCTTTGGTAGTAAAAAACGGCTCGAACAGCCGCGCCTTGACCGTCTCGCTCATCCCTTTGCCGGTGTCAGTGATGGCCAGCATCACATAGCCCCCCGGTTTCAATTCGGGATGACGCCCCTCGCTGTCTTCGCCGAAGGAAACATTCGCGGTTTCCAGAGTGAGTTTGCCGCCGTTGGGCATGGCGTCGCGCGCATTGATGACGATGTTCATGATGACCTGCTCGATTTGTCCGGCGTCCGCCTTCACCGCGCGCAGGTCGGCGGCGGAAATGATCTGTGTCACCACGCCGTTGCCCATGAGATGTTGAATCACTCCCTCCATGCCCGCGATGACTAGGTTGAGATCGAGCGTCACGGGTTGTAGAAATTGTTTGCGTCCGTAGGCCAGAAGCTGCCGGGTGAGCGTGGCGGCTCGTCCGGCGGCCTGGGTGATTTGGGCCGCGTTTTCCGCAAGAGGACTTCCGGCGGGCAGTTCTTCGATCAGCATGTCACTTTGGATGATGATGGCCGTGAGGATGCTGTTGAATTCGTGCGCGATGCCGCCGGCCAGCTTCCCGACGGTTTCCATCTTCTGGGATTCGAACAACTGAGATTCAAGGCGTTTGCGCTCCGTGATGTCTTGAATCTGGGTGATGAAGTAAAGCGGCCGGTTCTGGGCGTCACGAACCAGGGAAACATTCAACGAAACCGAGACGAGGTGTCCGTGCGAGTGGACGTAGCGCTTCTCAATCTGGGAGGTGCGGATTTCCCCGGCAAGCAGCCGGCGCACATTCTTCAGGTCGGCCGCGAAATCTTCGGGATAGGTGATGTCCTGAAATGTGCGGGTGAGCATCTCGGCTTCGGAATAACCGACCAAGTCGCAGAGCGCACGGTTGACCTTGAGCCAGCGGCCGTCGGGCGAGACCAGGGCCACGCCGATGGGCGCATGGTTGAACGCACCGGAAAAGCGTTCCTCGCTTTCCCGCAATGTCTCCTCGGCACGCTTGAGTTCGGTGATGTTTTTGGAGATGCCAAATGTGCCAATGATTTGCCCGTCTTTGTCGCGGAGCGGCATTTTATTCGTGAGCACCCAAGTCACGCGCCCGTCGTTCCAAACTTCTTTTTCCACCCGGCCTATCAATGGACGGCCGGTGCGGATGATCTCCTGTTCGTCCTCAAAGGCGGGACGCGCGTGTTCTTCCGTAAAGAAGTCAAAATCACTCTTGCCCACCATCTCATCCACGCTCTTCAAACCAAAATTCACAGCCAGGGCCTTGCTGGTTTTGATAAAGCAGGACCGGGCATCCTTGAAATAAATCTGGTCCGGCGAGTTGTCGAGCAGCGAACGCAACAAGTCGCGCTCGTAGGAAAGTTCAGCTTCAGCCCGCTTGCGTTCCGAAATGTCAAAAAGAATTCCCTGCGTGCCGATGATTTTTCCGTTCGGGTCAAACACCGGGGATTTCACAACGTGCAAATGCTGCATTTTGCCATTTGCATCGGGATACTCCTCCTCCAACTCGATCCGCCTGCCACTTTCCATTATTAATTTATGGTGGTTGATGCCCAGGGCCATAAATTCGATTTCTTTCGAATGTTTTGCGTTCCGACCGTGCGACCAGATGGCTGCAAGCTCCCCGGGAGACTTGCCCAGGAGTTGATCCGCCGTTGTGCCTTTGATCTGGCAGAACCAGGAATTCACGAAAATAAAACGCCCTTCCTTGTCCTTGCGGAAAATGCCGGCCGGCATCTGGTCAACCAGTGAATAATAATTTGCCTCCGATTCCTTCAATGCCGCCTGATCCATTCGACTTTGCGTGACATCGCGGAAGATCCAGATTCTTCCAAAGTTCCGGCCCTCCTTGTCGCGCACCGGCGCGGTGATCCGCTCCATGATCGTCCCGTCCTTGAGTTCGATCTCATCCCAGCCGCTTTCGTCGGGATGGGAGTAGTATTGCAGGACTTTTTCCCTAAACTTGTCCGGGTCGGTGGTGGCATTCGTTACATGGCGAACCTGTGCCTGATCATCGTTGCTTTCGGCGATGGCCGGCGGGATTTTCCATAATTCCACAGTCCGCTGGTTTTGGAAAATCTTTTTCCCCTGGCTGTTGACCACCAAGATGCCGTCCGCCGTCGAACTCAGCGTGGCATTGAGAACGGACAGGGACTCGGCAAGTTCCTTTGTTCGCTCCTCGACACGACGTTCCAGACCGCCCCGTGCGGCCAGCAACGCGGCATCCCGCTGTTGAATTTGCACAAGCATTTCGTTGAAGCCGTCCACCAACTGGCCGATTTCGTCGTCGTTTTGTTTTTTTGCCCGCAGCGAATAATTTTTGTCCTGTGCCACAGTTCGCGCCACCCGCGCGAGACTCAGGATCGGGCTGGACACCAGCCGCTGCAGGCGGCTCGACAACAGCAGGGCGGCCAGCAACGCCGTCAGGAACACTATTCCCAAGATTTCGATATAGCTCGCGAGACGTGCCGAAATATCCTTCAAGTCCGAGACGACATAAATCGTGCCGGTCGTCACGCCGCCCTGTTTGATGACACGAAACAGGTGCAGTTCATTCCCGGTGAATTCCTCGCCGGCGACCCTTGCAGCCGGCGGCACAAACACAGAAGCGGTGTCGCGCTTGTAAACGGCAAACACATGGCCGTCGTTGGAATAGACACAGGCGGAAACAATGCTGTCATCCGCGCGCAGAGCGGCAAGCGTATCCTCGGCGGTCTTCGGATCGTTGAAATCAATTGCCCCGGCGCAGTTGTTGCCGATGGCATCGGCCAGAATGGTGACCCTCTGGCTCAACTCCCTGCGGAAGGTGAGCGAGTCATAAAAGATAAATGCGGCGCACGCCAGCAACAGCGCCAGGCTGCTGGTCAGCATGATGATCAGCGTCTGCTTGCGCCGGATGGACATGGTCTGGAGAATTTGCATGGCTAGTTCGTCCTGCCTTTCACCACGTCCGCCACCGCCAGCAATCTGGAGCTGATTTTCAAACCCGCTTTATTCGCCGTTGTGAGATCAATTTCAAGGCGGACTTTTCCATCCTTCAGCACGAAATTGATGATGCCGCCATTTTGTGAGAACTCCTCGTCCTCGCCGACGGTGAGAATGGGCAGCGCGCCGGCCTTGCTCAAAATTTCGCCCATCCGGGAGGATTCCGAGTCGCTGACAAACAAAATCTGGCAGCCGTTCAAATCCGAGTCCGCAGCCAGATGCTTGATGGCGAACGGACGGCCATTGACCATTTTGTCCGCGACATCATGCTGCAAATTGTCGCCGAACGGATCCGTTCCCAGCACGCCGATGGTGATTGGTTCGGCGGAGTTCGTGAATGCCGTCGCCGGCCAGTCAACATATTTGGCGAAGTTTAAGAGGAAGACCGCCTTGACTTGATATTCCTTGGATGAAGCATCTTCGCAGTTTCCCTGGGTCATTCCCATCAAGAGGAAGGCCAGCACCATCAGTCCGCTTGTCCGCTTGAACAGCCGCGCCGCCATCAAATTTATGTTGCTGAAATTAATCTCGTTCATTTGCAATCCCATGTCACCCGGGTTCCATTAGAAGCGCCAGGTGACGCGCGCCATGATGCTGCGCGGGATTTCCGTGAGCAATGTCGTCTTGTAACTGGTGAATTCGGAATGGCTGTTGTCCGCGAGATTTTGTCCGAAAATGCCAAGCTCCAGAGATTTGACGGGCCGCCACGTCACGCCGAGGTCCACGCGGACATACGAGGGAATGGTGATGGCCGTGCTGCCGAGCAGCGGACTGATCTGGTCAACATAATAAACCGCGCCGTCCAATTCGACGTGGTGCGGCAGATCAAGATACGAGTGGATTTGAAACTGGTTCTGCGGATTGTTGTCATAGGTCTGCGATGGATTCAGGTGCGTCTGCGAAAAGGTGTAGCCGGCGGTTAATTTCCACTTGTCCGTGACGCTCCATTCGCCCAAGACTTCCGTGCCATAAGTGTCGGCGTGCTGGATGTTTTCAAATGTCAGCGGAACAACCACCGGCCCCGCAGGCGGCACAAAAAACGGCGCGCCTTGGACGGGCGCTATCAATTGGTCATAGACGTTGTAATAAGCGGCGATGTCGAATGACAGCCGCTCGGCGGGCTTGATCCGGTAGCCCAGTTCGTAGGCGATCATTTTTTCTGTATCGAGATTCGGATTTCCAGAAACTGTGACGAGGGCCGGCGGGCTGTATGAACGATTTTCCAGAATGTCCTGTTCCTCATCGGCTGGCGTTCTGACCGTGCGCGAAACGGCGGCCCAAACCGTTTGTCTTTCCGTCGGCGTCCAGGCCAGCCGGATGCTCGGTTCCGCTTCAAATCCAGTGTCGTCGTTTTGCTCAAACTTCGAGCCAAGCGTCAAATGCAAACGGTCGCGCACGACCGTGATGTCGTCCTGGATAAACGTGCTGAAAATCTGATGCTGGTCGCTATCCGGCAAGAACGTCACAAAAAAATCCGAGTTGGCAATGTCTTCCGTCAGGTAGCGGTAGCCGGCACCCCAGACAATGTCCTGCCGGCTGCCCAAGGCAAACCGGTGTTGCAGATCGAAATCGTAGGTGTTGTTTTTGATGACGACGGGCGCTTCGCCCTGCTCCGAATGATCATAATACATTTGCAGGTTCAATTGCGACGTGTCCGAAAAAATGTGCGTCCAGCGGCCCAGCACGTTTGCGCCGCTGTCGTGGTCAAGATAATTGGTGCGGTTCGCAAAGGGCGGTGTCAGCGTCGTCTCGTCAATCGTTTCGCCCGCATCGCTTTGATAGAAATCCCCCTGAAGCGTGAAATCATTTTCATCGGACGCGTTCCAATCCGTGCGAAAGCCGCCTCTCGTCGCGTCCCAACGGTCCGCAGTGCCGCTGCCGGTGGAATCGGAAAAATGATCGCGGTTGAAATAGGTCACATAGGCGCGATAGAAAAGATTCGTCGCAAGCTGGCCGCCGTATTGGACGGTGGTGCTCGGCTGATCTTCCGTGCCATAAGTGATCGTGGCCAGTCCGCCCTGGGTGTCCCTGGCGCTCTTGGTGATGATGCTGATGACGCCGTTGACGGCGTTCGCGCCCCAAAGCGTCGCGCCCGGACCGCGAATGACCTCGATGCGCTCGATGTCATCCAGCGGCACGTCCTGCACATTCCAGAAAACTCCCGCGCTCGCCGGTGTATAAACGGAGCGGCCGTCAATGAGCACCAGCAATTTGTTTGCATACTGGTCGTTGAAACCCCGCGCGCTGATCGCCCAGTGGTTTGCATCAATCTGCGCCACGTCCAGTCCCGGAACCATGCGCAGCAGTTCCGGGATGCTCGTCATGCCGGAACGCCGGATGTCTTCCTGCGAGATGACGTAGATGGCGGTGGGAGCCGTGAACAGGTCGGTTTCCTTTTTTGAAACGGAAGTGACCTGCACGTTCACCAGTTGCTCCAGAGTGAAGTTCTCCAGGTCGGCGGAGGATTGGGAAAGTTGATTGGTGTCGGCGGCGGGCGCGGCAACGCAGTGGATTGTCGCCATGCACATCACGCCCGCGCACGCCGCCAGTTGGCTGGTATTGGAACTTTTCATTGGGTTTGATGGGTTGTCGTTCTCAGCTTCCGAAGGGGATCGGCGGCCGTTTTATCATCCAGCATGCTGCGCACTTTGCCGGCCAGTGTCGCGGGTGAATAAGGTTTGGGCAGGAACGCATCTCCGGCCTCAAGCACGCCATGTTGCGCAATGGCATCATCCGTGTAGCCCGAAATGAAAAGGATCTTGAGATCGGGATAGGTCGCCTTCAGCCACTCGGCCATCACTTTGCCGTTCATCTGCGGCATGACAATGTCCGTGATGACGAGGTCAATCGGACCCTGTTTATATTCACTCGCCACACGCAATCCGTCCTGGCCGTTGTTCGCGCGCAGCACATTGTAGCCTTGCGCCTCCAAAATGTTGCCGGTCAGATGGCGCACGGATGGTTCGTCTTCCACGAGCAGCAACGTTTCCGTTCCACGGGCGAGGAGTTTCTCGTTGCCGTTTTCCTTGAACATGTCCACCGGTTCCGCCGGCTGCCCGGCTCGTGGAAAATAGATTTTGAACGTCGAGCCTTTGCCCTGTTCGCTTTGCACTTCAATCCAGCCGCCGCATTGCCTGACGATGGTCTGGCAGGTGGCCAATCCCAGGCCCGTGCCCTTGCCTTCGGGTTTCGTCGTGAAAAACGCCTCAAACAAATGCGTTTTGACTTCGGCGCTCATTCCGATTCCCGTGTCGGTGATGGCAAGCATCACATGGTCGCCGGAAGTGGCGCCCGCGTGCGCGCGCGCCTGACTTTCGTCGGACGTGACGTTGGCCGTTTCAATCTTCAAGTTGCCGCCGTTGGGCATGGCGTCGCGGGCGTTGACGACCAGGTTCATCAGCAACTGGCCGATCAAGCCCGAATCGGCTTTGATTTGTCCGGTTTCTTTTGCTTGAATGACGGCCAGTTTGACGTTTTCGCCAATCAGCCGGCGCAACATTTTATCCATGCTCTCGATGACTTCGTGTAGGTTGAGAACGGTCTGCTGTATCTTCCGCTTGCGGCTGAAAAGCAGAAGCTGCTGCGTCAATGCCACCGCGCGCTCCGCCGCGTGTCCGATTTCTTCGGCACATTTGTGCGCAAGGCTGTCGGGAGCGAGTTCGGGCATCATCCAGTCGTTGTAGCCGATGATGACGCCGAGGATGTTGTTGAAATCATGCGCGATGCCGCTGGCGAGGTGGCCGATCACCTCCATTTTTTGCGCTTCAACAAACTGCGCCTCGAACCGCCGGCGTTCGGCCCGCTCATGGGCTTCCCGCATGGCACGGCGCACTGCCGGGACGAGACGGAAGAGACGTTCCTTCGGCACAAAATCTATCGCACCGTCATTGAGCGAATCAATGGCCTGCTCCTCACCCGGCGTCCCGGACACGAGGATCAAAGGGATGTCCGGCCGGCGTGCGTGCGCGATCCTCACTGCGGACAGCCCGTCAAACGTCGGCAACGCGAAATCCGAAAGGATCAGGTCAATGCCGCCGCCTTCGAGCGCCGCCACAAATTCATCGCGGGTTTGCACTTGGGTGACTGCGCTGGCGATGCCTCCGGCTTCGAGGGTGGATCGAATGAGCGCGGCATCGTTCGGGTTGTCTTCCAGGTGCAAGATATGGAGCGGTGATTCCATGTTGATGAAATGCAATTTGGGTTTGGAGTCAGCTCATGATGCAATGAATCAAACGGAGTTGGATAGTTATTTTTGGCATGATTCTTGGCACAAAAAATATCCGAATTTCAAAGGTGCGACTAACCGCTTCTTGCCAATTCAACTACAATTATTGACCTTTGCAGACCCCGTGCTGGATCAAGTTTTGCAAGCCTGAAGCGCGGGTCTGTGGCCTGCCGCAGCTTCCACTGGGCGGAATAAATTGTAAATATCCGCCAAAACAGCCAGAAACACCGCATATTCAATGCAGTCATGGCAATCGCGTCATGGTAATATCATCGGCAGATTATGGTTTCACTCCAATTAATTTTCGGCAAAGAAGACCCGGATTTTCATGTTGCCCGTCAATGCCGCCATCGGCTCTGGACTGATGAAACCGGTGCAACTCCCATGAAATTGCAGGACCTGACGTGAGGAGGTTCATTCTTCCGGCAAACAGAATGTCTTTGCGGCTTCGCGCCTGTGCGTGAGACTCAACCCGCGTTCTCAATCGGCTTCGCCGAAATCTCCAGCATCCGCTCAATCGGCAGCCGCGCTCGCTTGATGATTTCCGGCGGCAACTCGACGCGCGGCGACAGCTTCTTCATGCAGTCGCGCACCTTTTCGAGCGTGTTCATCTTCATGAATTTGCACTCGCTGCAACGGCAGCCGTCCGTCGGCGCGCGCATCGCGTCGAAGGCCGGCGCGCAGATGAACTCCTTGCCCGGACATTCCTTCTGCATCCGGTGGATGATGCCGCTCTCCGTCACGATGATGAACTGCCTCGCGGAATCATTTTTGCAGAACGAAATCATCTTCTCCGTCGAGCAGACCGCGTCCGCCAGGTCGCGCACCTCGCGCAAGCTCTCCGGGTGAACCACCACCTTCGCGTCGGGAAACTGTTTCCTGGCCGCCAGCACCTGCGCGGCCTGAAACTCCACGTGCGCGTAACAATTTCCCTTCCACAACGTCATCTTCCGGCCTGTCTGCTCCATCACCCACTGGCCCAGATTCTCGTCCGGCACGAACAGGATGTCCCTGTCCTTGGGCGCGGCGTTGACGATGCGTTCCGCGTTGCCGCTCGTCACGATCACGTCGCACAACGCCTTCACCGCCGCGCTGCAATTGATGTAGGCAATCGTCCAGAAATTCGGATTCGTCGCCTGAAGCTTCGCGAGGGCGGGGGCGGGGCAGCTTTCCTCCAGCGAACAGCCCGCGTCCTTGTCCGGCAGCACCACGATCTTGTCCGGGTTCAAAATCTTGGCCGTCTCCGCCATGAAATGCACGCCGCAGAACACGATCACATCCGCGTCCGTCTTGGCCGCCTGCTGCGCGAGGCCCAGCGAATCGCCCGTGAAATCCGCCACGTCCTGGATTTCCGGCACCTGATAATTGTGCGCGAGGATGACGGCGTTCAACTGCTTCTTGAGCGTGTAAATCTCCCGCGCCAATGGCTCGAACTTTTGTTTGGCCATCGGTGCGCGCGGCTGCATCTCTGCGACATCAATCATGGTTGAAAGTTACCGTTGCAGGCGGGCTGCGTCAATGAAGGCTGGCAGGGCTGCACTACGGGACAACCGAACGGCAAAAGCAAATTTAAGATTGAATCAAAAGTCCGTTTCAAAAGAATGGCTATCGCAGACAATTTTCCCTTCCTGTAGAAATTCATAAAACACCCGGTAACGACCATTTGGCAAATCTTTTGGCAACGTGACATCCTTGATTCCTCCAGACTGTTCATGATCGGTTAGATTGGCACCCGAGTCTGCGGGCAAATTCCATTTCTGCCCTGTCTTAACATTCTGAAAGGCGATTTGCGCGGTCAAATTTGTGCCCTGCCAGACTAAAATATCGTAGTGATAATTCAGCCGCCTTGCGGAAGCGTCGTAATTGCCGAATCTCAAAATGCTGATGATGCCTTCCTTTTCTCCTTTGAATTCACCAAAAATCAAATCGATTTTGTATTTTATCTCTTCTGAATCCGTCTTGTCTGAAAACGATTTTAAAATTGCAGTCGCTTCGTTGATTCCCGCTTGTGTGTCGGCATCCGGGGTGTTGCCTCCATGTGTGAATCGCCACCAGTCTTGCAGTTGCCGGAGATTATCTAACAAAGCGGCCTGCAATTTCTCATCTTGATTGGCTTGAACCGCAAATTCCGCAATGCGTTTGAGTTGGTGTTCTTCGAGTTTTCCCTCCCCAGCTTGAGATAAATTATTTGCCCATCTGATTCTTTCATCGATGGATTGAGTTTCGTCGGTAATCTTTGACCAGATAAATTCTCGTCCGGCAGGTGTGTCAAAACCTCCGCCTAATGCCCACGATAGAGTGTGAGATAGTGAGCCATTGATGCTCAAGGCGTTTGTTAGTGCGGAAATATCATGCAGGCTAACAAGATGATTGCAGGCTTTTTCCGTAATCGAACCCCGCGTGGCATATTTACTAATATCTTTTTCCGCACGAAGGACTTCAAGGAGAGCAGGGATATCATTGGTGGTGGCTGTCCGTTCCAACAACGGCCTCCACTTCTCCACACGTGCCATGCTTTCATGAATTTGTTGGCGCAGTTCGACAACTGTAGGTATTGGAAGATTTATGGCCGAGCCATTCAAAGAGGCAACGTATGGTCCCGGGTTTTCCTCTTGGTAAAAGTTGATGGCCTTTCCGTCGTTGACAAGCCTGACACCTGACGGCGCGGGCCAGTAGATTTCAGCGTTGGTGGGAATATCATAAAGAAAAGTGTTTCTAGCGCGGTCGAAAAACAGGAACAACTGCTCACCTTCTTTCAATGGTCTGGTTTCCCAAAAACCATTCGTCGAGACCTGATAGAAATCCAGTGCAGTTACATCAATGGATTGTCCGGCTTTCAAAACACCCTCGTGAACGGCTGAAATATTGAATTGCCAGACTGTGACATTGTTTGTGTGGTGTGTGCCTCCCAATCTGCCTTCAACAATCTGCGGACTCATGTAAACCAACGAATCTAGATCATAAGTGTAAAGATCCATTGCTTGCATCCGCACGCTGGCAAACAAGGAGACAGCCAAGGCACAGGAAAGAATGAAAAAATTACGGCTGGATTTCATTTAGTTATAAATATCAAAATCATGGTATCCCGCAATTATTGTTTTCCGACAATCAAAAACCCGGCGTTTTTTCCCAACGCCGGGCTGATTGATGAAATCCACTTGGGATTTTTTACCTGACCTGTCGGGCTTCCCGGTTCACGTGCACATGGCGGAGACGGGCGGGCTCCAGTCGCTGGCCGTGACGCGGTCAGGTGGCGTCGTGTCCG
>Ga0181529_10000907_pt1 | contig 40990 bp, 27 predicted proteins | sample PEATcosm2014_Bin_36_FD_119763 | JGI IMG/M metagenome (GOLD analysis project Ga0181529, IMG submission 119763) | Peatland microbial communities from MTU Mesocosm Facility, Houghton, MI, USA - PEATcosm2014_Bin10_30_metaG | ecosystem: Environmental > Terrestrial > Soil > Wetlands > Peat | place... | reverse complement strand
TCAGAATGAACGGGAGCCGTCCGCCCGCGGGGGAACCGATGCCTCGGTTCCCCCACTTCGACAGTTTCCAACATCCCGCCGATGCTTTATAGATACAAGAATGACAGCTTCGGATCGGAGAAGAAAGCGCAACTACACGCAGAACAGATGCAACGCAGTTCGCAATCCCGCATCGCACCCTGATCCCTGATCCCTACACCATCTCCGGGCCAAGCAGGTCGGCGATGGTCTCGCGGCGGCGGATGAGGCGGTGTTTTGCGCCCTCCACCAACACTTCCGCCGGACGCATCCGGGTGTTGTAGTTCGAACTTTGCGCCATGCCGTAGGCGCCAGCATCCAGGATCGCGATCAGGTCGCCCGGCTCCAGCGGAGGCAGGGCGCGGTCGTGGGCAAAGAAGTCGCCCGACTCGCAGATGGGCCCCACCACGTCCACCTCGCGCAGCTTCCCTTTCCGGGGACGCAGCGGCACAATCTCGTGGTGCGCCTGGTAGAGCGCGGGGCGGATCAGGTCGTTCATGGCCGCATCCACCACCACAAAGGTCTTGGTTCCGTTGCGCTTGACCTGGAGGACACGAGCCACCAGCGCTCCGGCCTGGCCTACGATGAAGCGGCCCGGCTCCAGCATCAGACGGCCCTTGAAGTCGCCCAAAGCTATGTTGACCGCAGCCGCATAGCGCTTGACGGCGGCAGCTGGATCGAACGGTCCGACGTGATAGTCGATGCCCAGACCACCGCCCGCGTCGATGGCTCCCAGCTCAATGCCGGCCTTGGCAAGTTGCCGGGCCAGCTTCACCTCGCGCTCCACTGCCGCGCCAAAGGGCGCTGCCGAGCGGATCTGCGAGCCGATGTGGACGCTCACGCTGTGCGCCTCAAGCCACTTGGACTGGGCGGCCTTCTTGTAGATGGCCAGCGCCTTGCGAATATCGACGCCAAACTTGTGCTCTTTCAAGCCGGTGGAGATGTAGGGATGGGTCTCGGCAAAGACGTCGGGATTCACGCGCAGTGCAAAGCGGGCGCGGACCTTCAACTTGGTGGCGCGCTTGGCCAGCAAGTCCAGCTCCGCCTCGCTCTCGCAGTTGAACTGCATGATGCCGGCCTTCAAGGCCAGATCGATCTCCGCCTCGGTCTTGCCGGTTCCGGAGTAGACCACGCGGCCTACGGCCTCAGGCGCGGCGGCCAGCACCCGCTCCAGCTCACCGCCGGAGACAATGTCAAAACCAGCGCCCTGGCCGGCCAACAGCTTCAGGATCGCCAGCGACGAGTTGGCTTTGACCGCATAGCAAACCAGGTGGTCGCGGTCGGCAAAGGCCTGCTGGAACATCTCCAGCCGCTCCACAATCTGGTCGGCGGAGTACACATAGAGCGGCGAGCCGTAGCGGCGAGCCAGGGTCTCAAGAGAGACCGATCCGCAGCTGAGGGGCCCGGTGGGCTCGGCAAAGACGAAAGGACGCGGCGCGATGGAGGAAGGTCTTGTCACTAGTATCCCCGGAAGAAACTCTCTTTTGAGCCTACAGCATGGGGATGGGGAAGCAAGGAATGCGCTCTGGCCATTACAATATCTGGATGGCGGAAACCAAAAAGGTTGATCTGGTCGGCGTAGGCTTGAATGCCACCGACACGCTGATTCCCGTGGCTGAGTTTCCAGCCCGTGGTTCCAAACTGGAGTATGCCCTGGCCAAGGTGATGCCGGGCGGACAAACAGCTTCTACCGTGGTGGCCTGCCAGACCTGGGGACTGAGCACACGCTACGTAGGCAAACTGGGCTCCGACGACGCCGCCAAACTGCATCGCTATGCCTTTGAAAAGGCCGGTGTGGAGGCGCGCATTGCCGTCAACCAGGGCGGCGTCAGCCCGCAGTCCATCATCCTGGTGGATGGAGGCGGCGAGCGCACCGTGCTCTGCCAGCGCCAGGAAAACATGGCTCTCCGGCCGGAAGAGCTGGAACGGGAGTGGATTGTGAACGCCCGCGCGCTGCATGTGGACGGCTTTGACACCCAGGCCGCCATCCGCGCCGCAAGCTGGGCGCATGAGGCAGGCATCCCGGTGATCGCCGATCTGGATGAGCTCTACCCCGGCGTCGAGGAGCTGATCCATCTGATCGATTACCTGATTGTGAGCCGCGACTTTCCTTGCCGGCTGATGAAGGAAGACGATCTGGAGCTGGCGCTGAAGGGCATGCACGCGCGCTATCGCTGCAAGCTCACGGCCGCCACGCTGGGCGAGAACGGCGTGCTGGCCTGGGATGGCCGCGAGATGCTGCTCCGCCCTGCCTACAAGGTTCCTGTGGTGGACACCACCGGCGCGGGCGACATCTTCCATGCCGGCTTTATCTACGGCCTGCTGAACAAGTGGCCCCTGGAGCGCACACTGGACTACTCCTGCGCCGCCGCGGCCATGAACTGCATGGCGCAAGGCGCACGGGGCGGCATTGGCCCGGTGAACACCGTGGAAGAGATGATGAACACCGTCACCCGCTACGTGCCGGACCGGGAGTTTGCACGACTGCAGTAATTTTCGTAGACGGAAGAGGCTCTTTTCGGATGAGAGAGGCTCATGCAAAATCCCATCGGGGTGGCAAGAAGCGTCAGGGCACGACTTCAGTCGTGCCAAAACTTGGCCCACGAGACGAGTAGGGCTTTAGCCCCTGCGGGATCTGCCTTCAATGCCCAATCTCATGCTTCAGCAGGGGCTAATGCCCTCTTCATTTTCCTCGCGCCTTGCGGCACGACTGAAGTCATGCCCTGACACAAAATGGCTTCCCGACGGCTGCTCTGGACAGGAAAGCAAAACACCTAAACAAAATTGATCTTCATTTTTCGTAATCGACCAAGACACAAACGGCCTGCTCCCATCGGAAGCAGGCCGTTGTGTTTTTCAGGAAGACTTGAGCCTCTTGCAATATCCCATTGGGGGTCAAGAAGCGTCAGGGCATGACTTCAGTGCCGCAAAATGCTAAAAATAGACCTCGGCTTTAGCCGCTGAGCGACTGCAAGCCATTAAAAAACTCAGGGCTGAAGCCCTGAAACCTCTTGTTGCTCGTATCGGCACGACTCAAGCCACCCCAGCGACGAAGACCTGTCGCCGGGGACCCCGGAAAGTCGTGCCCTGACGCTTCTTGCCAACACCAGGAAATTCTGCAAGAAGCCCACTTGTCTTTACTTCACCGTGCCCGCGGGCGAGATGAGCAGGAAGGTGACGGAGCCAGCGGTGGAGCGCTTGTGCAGCGTACCGCGCGGAATGGTGAGGATGTCGCCCTTTTTGAGCGTCAGCTTGGTTGCGCCCTCAGCTTCAGGGGCCAGCCACTCACCTTCCTTCACCTTGCGCGTACCCTTGGGCGTGCCACCCACCTCGTACACGGTCTCGCCTTCGACGATCACCAGCAGATGATCGCGGCCCTCGTGCCACTCAAACTCCTTGGCGCTCTTGGCCTTTTCGGTGGTCATCACCATGGCGAAATTTTTATTGGTGACAAGGTTGTTATTGCCCGGAGCGGCTTCAAGCTTGGCGGCGTCGGCGGCCAACTCGTCTGCCTTGAAGCACTGGAAGGGTTCGCCCTTGCCCGTGGCCAGGTCCTGCGCGTGGGCGCTGGTGGCGAAGAGGGCATCGGCCAAAGCCAGCCCAGCTACGGCCGCTATCGGCGCGCCAACCAGAAAGCTGCGGCGGGACTGGGGATTTACATCGGAACGATTCATGGTAAGACTCCCAATTCAGTTCAACACAGTTCGGCTGAGCCTGTCAGCCCGTGAACAGGATACTGCTCCCACAGCGTGGCTCTTCAAGCGACTTTATCGTTATTTGGCCAGCTCAAAAAGAAAGACCGCATAGTGAGCAAGAATGCGCCGTGCCCCATCCATTTCCGCGCCTTTTGCGGAAATGGGTGGGATACCCAGGAAATTCAGGTCCACACCCGTTCACAAAATGCCCTGATACTACAGTCGGAGTTATCATTTCCGGGCCTGAAAGCCCTGCGTAAATCGCCATTTTTCAGGGGCCTGAAGGCCCCTGCTCCCTCCGAGAGAGACATCTTCGACTGTAGGACTAAGCCGTGAATTGCTGCAGCCACGGTTGCACGAGCGCCGACACCGCGGCAGGCTGCTCAAAGGCCGCAAAGTGCCCGGCCGTGGCCAGTAGATGGAAGCTGCACCCACCCGGCACCTGTTCAAAGACCCGCATCTCGTCCGCTGTCACGCCTGGATCTTCGCCACCGACAATGGCCAGCACGGGAACGCTGATGGTTGCCACATCCTGAACGGAGTCCGGCCGCGTGGCGAGGCCAGCCTGCACCGCTACCAGAGCTTCGGCCGTGACGGCATCCATCTGCTGGCGCAGCTGGGCAACCATCTCCGGGTGCTGGCTACGCGCGGTGGCTCCGGTCAGCGTCTGCACCATGCTGTCGTAGAGCCTGATGCGCAGGCCGGCACGGGCTTCCGCAATGGTGGCGGCACGGCGGGCGGCATTGGCAGGCGCATCGGGCTGCGGTTTAGAGCAGATAAGGGCCAGCCCCCGCACCCGCTCCGGAGCCTGCCGCCAAAGCTCCAGCAGCACGTAGCCGCCGATGGAGCAGCCGGCAAAGACAGCCTTTTCTATGTGGAGATGATCGAGGAGCGCAAGAACATCCTGCGCCAGTTGCCGCATGGTGAGCACTGGCGCATCAGAAACCTGCGGAAAGCCGCCTTTGGGCAGATCAGAGCCCAAGGGAGAGAGCCCGTGGCCACGCAGATCGGGCAGGATGGCGCGAACGCCGACCAGCTGCCCGGCCAGCGGACGCCAGTACTCCCGGTCGAGCGGTGTTGGGTGCAGAAAGACCACCGGCACACCGGCGCCAAGGTCGCTGAAGCTGAGTGGGGCGTTGCCTGGGGACTTCATATAGCTGGAGGATACTCTCCCGGCAGTCCCAGCGGTTCATCGGGAATGCCGATCCAGCAGGCCAGATAGGCCACGCCCACCACGCCGCCCGAGAAGAAGAACCCGAGGATGGTGGCCACGCGCACTAACCCCACATCCCACCCATAAGCCCGGGCCAGCCCAATGCAGACGCCAGCCACCTGCCGACCCATTCGCGGACGAACCAGGGTCTGTGCCGCAAAGGCCGGCGTGGGCGGCAACGCCGTGCCGCAGCGCGAACAAAAGCGCGCCGCCACTGGAAGAGCTGTGCCGCACTGAGAACAATAGATGGTCATTTTCTGCCTCCCTGATCCACAATCACTCTCCTTCATACGGAAGCGGACGGGCGGCGGTTCCATGACCTGGGAACCGACACTCTGGATTCGGCTACAACAATCCAGCATCTCATTCCCACCCATTCCCGCAAAAGACGCGGGAATGGATGGGGCACCCGAACAGTGTTTCGTTGCCGGATCTATAAGGTCGTGCCGTTTCAAAGCACTGACTATTTCAGATGGTCCCTCGGTCTCTGACAGCATGGATTTGAACCTTGGCATCTCGGCTTCCCTGGTCTCAAAATCGAGACCTGGGGCACCCAACAGTGGTGCAAAATCAGACGGCCAGAGCCCTAGTTGCCGCGATAGGGATTGCGGAGGAGCTTGCGGGCGGTATCAGCGCGGGTGGTGTTGGGACCGGTGGCGATGGCAGCCTGATAGTCGCGAACCGCCAGGGGGCGTTCGTTGCCCAGGTCGCGGCTCTCGCCCGCGGCCAAGAGGGAGCGGATCTTGAGCTCCGGGCTCACGGTGGCGGCGCTGGCGGCGTGCTCGTAGGCCGTGGCTGCCTCCTGGTAGTGGCGCTGGCCACGCAGGGAGTCGCCCAGGCCAAAGTCGGCCAGCTCCAGCCGCGAGTCGGCAAAGTAGCCCGGCTTGGCGGCGTCGGCCAGCAACTGACGATAGGCCTCCACTGCTACCATGCCCTCGCCCGCATCCTTGCGCAGGTTGGCTTCCTCCAGGCAGATCAGGAAGTTGCGTGGATACTCCTTGCGCATCTCCCGAATCAGGTTGATGGCTTCCTTGTAGCGGGACTCGCGGCGCAGGAACAGAGCCGTGGCGGTGCGGGCCTCCAGGCTGGTGATGGCGCCCCGTTGCCCGGCGTCATTCAGCATGTCTAACCCTGTTGTTTTTGAGCCAGTTATCCCAATAAACCCAATCAAGAACTTGAATGGCAAGGGCAGCGCACCCACCACGTACTGATAGACCCCGGCAATGAGCTTGGCGTCCACGTAATTGGGATCAATCTCCAGACAGCGCTGGGCGTCGTCCCTGGCCTTGTTGGCCAGATGGAAGCCGGCGCCAAAGGCCCGCTCCACCATGGCCACGTAGGTGCAGCGCAGGCTGCGCACCCAGGCGCGGTCAAAGAGGGCGTCAACGTCTCTGGGATTCTGGTTGATGCGCCAGTCAGCCTCGCTTATAGCCTCATCGGCCAAGGCAAAGATGTGGTCGCGCACCTTGGGGTTCTCCTCGGTGGCGTGGCGGCCGGTCAGGAAGCCATCGTTGGCGTAGAAGGTGGTATCGAGCGTGTCCTGCTGGTAGAGTTCCTGGAAGACCAGGGCATTCAGCAAGAGCGCGGTGGGGTGCGGGTCGCGGGGATGGGCCGCGTGATAGCGCTCAAAGCGCTCCACGGCCCCCTGGTAGTCCAGGTTGTAGAGGCGTTGATAGGCCTCGCGCACCTGCGGGTCCAGGTTCATGGGATTGGTGTGCGCCGGAATCGCTAACGCCTGCATTCCCCCGCAGATAGGCAGCAATACCGCAAGCAGTGCCTCAACCCAGCCTTGTGCTCTTCTCTGCACTGAATCACCTTCCCTGTTGCTTTGGACGCATGCGGGCTCAAGCCGTCGCCAGCCGCCCTCCGGCAGATTCCAGCTTAACCCATTGAAACTGCTGAATCCATGAAGGTTCCGCAAACAGGTCTCTTTCGTCCCCACAAAGGTGATCTTCGTCGCTCCGGTTCCAGCCCGGATTCGGTTAGGATCGAATTATGCCTGTACCCGAGCGCCTGAACCCGACCTTCTCTCCTGCCGCCTCCACCCTGGCCGCTCCGACCGTCGATCCTCTGGAGCTGGCTCGTGAACGCCTGATTGTTGCCCTGGATGTGGCCACGGCCGGAGCCGCCATCAACCTGGTAAATCAGCTGGAGGGCTGCTGCCGCTGGTTCAAGGTGGGACTGGAACTGTACGTGGCAGCCGGGCCTGAGGTGCTGAAGCCGATTCTGGCTCGTGGCCATAAGGTGTTCCTGGATTTGAAGTTATACGACATTCCCAACACCGTGGCGGGAGCCGTGCGCTCGGCCGCGGCACTGGGTGTGCAGATGCTGACGCTCCACGCAGGCGGCGGACCGGCCATGCTGGCGGCGGCCAAGCAGGCGCTTGAAGGCATCGAGAAGCCACCGCAACTGCTGGCCGTTACCGTGCTTACCAGCATGGATCAGGCGCAGATTGCGGCCGTAGGCGTGGGACGCAGCCCGGCGGAGCAGGTGGAGTTGCTGGCCAAGATGGGCATCAGCGCCGGGATGAACGGCTTTGTCTGCTCACCGGATGAGGTAGCCCGGCTGCGCAAGTTGACCGGCCCCGGCGGCGTACTGATCATCCCCGGCATCCGCCCGGCAGGTGCCGAGACTGGTGACCAGAAGCGCATTGCAACGCCGGCCGCGGCGCTGAAGAAGGGGGCCAGCCACCTGGTGGTGGGTCGACCCATTACCCAAGCCGCGGATCCAGCAGACGCCGCGGAGGCTATTCTGCGGGAGATGGCGGCGGCTTTGAGAAAGTAGTTCGAGGGAAGCTTGACTCTGATTTTCTTTCGTAATAGAAAAGCACGCGGCTTATAGCTGCGCGTTTTCGTTTTCAGCCGGAATTGAGATCCTGCAGGTGGTTCCGCAGCCGCTGAACCACCTGCAGTGGCCAATACGCCACCTGCGGTGGGGCCAATACGCTGCGCGTTTTCACAGGCTGGACTTCTACGGATTTCGTGCCGTCCCTACGGGACTCCTGGGGCTATGATTGGCGCCCTTTCCCCACGTTGAAACGTGGGGCTAACTTGTACTGCGCCTACGGCGCGGGGGTTCAGGATGGCGTAAGCAGTTGAGCTTGCTGGGCGAGATTTCCAGCGAGCCCCCTTTGAGGAGCCTCTGACCCTAAAGCTCCCGGCTCTGCCTGGGGATATTTACAGTCGCCCCCTGATACAAAACATAAACGACCACCTGCATGAGACACTCCACTAGAACGCGGGGCGGACGGGCTTCTTCTGGGTGGGATCGATGGAGCCAGCCTGCGCTTCAGCCTGGTGATCCATCCACTCATCCAGGCGCGAGCGCTTGAAGCGCCAACGGTTGCCTAGCTTGAAGGCCGGCACAAAGCCCTCGGATGCGTATTTATACAACGTGTCGGGCGAGATGCCCAGGTAGTCGGAAGCCTGGCGAATATCCATGACCTCGCGGACTTCAGTCACCAGCAGGTTGGAGCGGATCGCGGCAACGCGCATTGAGAGCCTCCAGCGGGACACACCGGTCCCCTTCCGATTCCGGCGGAGCTGCCGGTACTTCTGTATATAAACCGGTTTCACCCATTGGTTCAAGGAGTTTCAGGGAGTTATAGGAGATAGACAGGTTTTTGGGAATTTATTCTAACCAAGATCCGGTAAAAGAAAGGCCAAAAGCCCCACCGCTTGGGGGATCTCAGAAAATACCGCAAGCGCTTGGGTCATTGAACCGGATGGTGCACACGGCCGGCATGCAATCAACGGCAGGACGCAGATTCGCAAGCTCTTCGCCAGGGTGGATCAGCGCCACCAACCCGCCTTCTGGCACGTTACGTAGTGTGTCTTCTCACCACGGGAGAGCTGAAAGTCGTACACCTCGTCTTTTTTGAACTCCGAGCAGGTCCGCCAACTGTCGTCCTTTTGCAGATGCGTCTGTGCACCGCGCTTGTCTTCCAGGGTGATCTCGTCGGGCGAGCATTCGACCACTTTCTGATGCTCCAGCCAGAAGGCAGCTCCCTGATTCTCAACCACCTTGGTATTATTGGCGACCTTGGTCAGAAACAGGACCAGAAGCACCACCACCACCACAGCCAACCCATTGGGCAATGCACCTTTCATCTGGTTCACCTTGCTCAGTTCACAGAAACCATAGCGCAAAAGGGCTTCCCGTGAAAACCCGGACAGAAACCAAGCCTGAAAGGGAGAGGTTCTTGCAGAGTTCCGTTATGGCGGAAAGAAGCTTCAGGACGTGACTTTTCGGGGTCCCCCGGCGACAGGTCTTCGTCGCTGGGGGGCTTGAGTGGTGCCGCAAATAGCGTAAAGGGGATAAGAACTAATTCTGGTCGTCGCGCCGGTGCAGGGTGGGCCGGTCGTCTCCGGCCGAGCTGTCGGTTGTTGAACCGGTGCTGCTACCGCTGTTGCCGGTACTGTTGCCGGTGCCAGTGGTGTCGGTACCGGTGCTGGTGCGGCGCAGCGAGGGCCGGGTGGCGCCCTTGGTGTCGGTCAAGCGACGCTTGTTCTCAATGCGGGCGAGGCGTGCCTTGATGTCGTCAAACTCCGAGGTGCTGACGGTGTACTCATCGCGGGCCGGCAGGATGTGGGCAATCTCCTCCTGCGAGTGCAGGATGCGGTCCGGCGTCTGGGGATGGTCGCTGAAGGCCTTGGAAACCATGCCCGGCTTGCGCTTCTCAAGCGCCTGGATCTTCTCAAAGAAGGTGATAAAGGCCTGCGGATCGTAGCCGGCGCGGTACATATACTGCACGCCCAGGTAGTCGGCCTGCGCCTCAAACTCGCGGGAGAACTTGAGGAAGGTGATGGGGATGGCCAGTTGCGACCCCTCGTAGATGCCGTAGCCGGTCCAGCCGCCCACAAAGATCATGACCGGAATCATGCCGATCTGCGCCATGTTGGCACGGGTCATCTCGCGGGCCACGTGGTGGGCGCAGACGTGCGCGGTCTCATGCGCCATCACGCCGGCCAGTTCCGCCTCTTCATCGGCGTTCAGGATCAGCCCGGAGTTGACGTAGAAGAAGCCGCCCGGCAATGCCATGGCGTTGATCTCGTCGGAGTCGATGACCTTGATGGTGAACGGGACCTTGCAATCGGAGTTCTTGACGATGTTCTGGCCGATGCGGTTCACGTACTCGACCACCACCGGATCGGAGATCATCCGGATGCTTTTTTCAATTTGATCTGCGTAGCTCTTGCCCATCTTGATCTCGGTGTCGGTGGAGTACCAGTTGCTCCAGCCGCGAGCGCCGATGTCGCGATTGCCCACCGCGTTCACATCTTCAATGGTGCCCGGCTTCACTTTGACAGGCTGACTGCCGACTTCGACCACCTTGTCGGGATTCACGACGGTGGGGGTGTCGCCGTTGACGGGCTTTGCGCCTGGAACCGGCTTACCATTCTTGTCCTTGGCAGGCACATGCGCCTGCACGTCCCCGGTGACCGGCTCCGTGCCCGGCTTCGCCTTGTCCGTAGGCTGCTGACCAGGGGTGGTCTGCTGCGCAGGAGTGGTCTGTTGCGCAGGAGTAGTCTGTGCGGCGGGCGGTTGCTTGTCGCCGCTCTGGGTACTGGACTGCGCCACCACAGCCAGGCTCCATCCCAGAGCCAACGCCGCCACGATCACTGCCCGTGAGCTGCTCGATCCAACCTTCATAACCCACCTCCGACCACAGATTGCGTCCCCGCGCCCGGCCCAGCAATGCCCAGGGACCTACCGCGCCCCATGCTGGCCCGCACCTCTGCAATCGTTAGACGCGGGTTTTCGCGGGTACGCGAGCCCTGCTGACAGAATATTTCTTTCTCCTGCTTCAGGCTACACTCCGTTTTGCGCCGCGCCGCAGCCCTGATGCGGTAGATTGAAGGACACGGAGGAGTTGGTGCGCCGTTCGATTTGTTTCCTGGTCCTCGTAGCTCTGGCATCAGCCGGTTGGTTGGTTGCCCAAACCAGCTCTGGCCCGGCGCGAGCCGCGCATCTGCTTGATCCCCATCCGCCGCAGCACCCCCAACATCCTCCCCGACCACAGCCTCCGGCGGGCGCTCCTGCCGTATTCGACGCCACCGGGATGGGCTCCCCCGTGCTGCTGGACAGCAACTGGCGGGTGGGCATCAGTTCCGATCCAGCCGCTGCGCAGCCCAACTTTGATGACTCCGCCTGGGCCCTCCGCAATGCGACCGACTCCTTTCCGGACGTGGCCGAGCCTGACGCCACGGAGAGCAGCAAGGCGAACGAAGAGGAGCGCAACGCGGAGTCGATTCGCCGGCTGAAGGGCGATGAGAATCAGCGACTCTACGCCTGGTTCCGGCTGCACATTCAGTTGCCGGCGCACCACGGTCCGCTGGCCCTGCTGGTGGAGTTGCCGATCTCGCACAACACCTCCATCCCGATTGGCTCCGGCCCCGGCTTTGACGTTTATGCCAACGGCAAGCTGATCCATCCGGAGGGCCCGAACGGCGACAATCCGGACCATTATCAGCCCATCACGCGCATCTATCCGCTGGCGGTGGACGCTTCCGCAACCTCCGTGGTGCTGGTGGTGCGCACCCTCTATCTGCCGTTTGGCATCGGCGCATATACCCATTTCTTTTCCGCCCGCAAGTTGATCCTGGGCGATCCGGGCGCTCTCGGCCACTCGCTGGATGGCTGGCGCAATCGGGTGCTGTTCGATCGCATTCCGCGCCTGGTGGTGGCCATCCTGCTGGTGGTGCTGGCCAACTTCCTTCTGGCGCTCTACTTTGGCCAGAAGGGGCATCGCGAATACCTGTGGCTGGCATTGCATGAGCTGGCACAAGCGCCCATCGCCTTTTGTGAGCTGGCCGGGTCCACGGCACGGCTCGACAGCCTCTGGTACGCCGCGGCCAATGCGCAACTGTTTCTGCTCTCCGCTTATCTTTACTTTGAGTTTCTGGTCGCCTTCCTCTCGCTACCGCGACGCCGCTGGTATGTGCGCGTGTTGCGGTATACCTCGCCGGTGTTGCTAGCGGTGGGCCCGTCGGTGCTGATGGTAGGGCACAGCACTGCCGCCTGGCTGGTCATGGTGCTGGCTGGCATTTTCAGCGTTCTGTGGTTGCTGGGCTGGCTCCTGTTCGTTGTTCTCACGCTCTTCTCTGCCGCGCTCAAGCGCAACTATGAAGCGGCGCTGCTGCTGGTTCCGCTGGTGCTGAGCTTTGTGGGTAGCATCGAACCGGTATTCACCGTGGCGATGAGCGACATCACTGGGCACCCGGTGCACTCGCCCCTGACGTTGGAGGCCGGGCCTATCCCCATCACCTTTGCCTCCGTTGCCGACTGCGTGGGCATCTTCGTCATCGTGCTCATCATCCTGTTCCGCTTTCTGCGCATTCAACGCAATCAGGAGCGGGCATCGAGCGAACTGGCGGCGGCGCGCAGCGTGCAGGAACTCATCATTCCGCGCGAAAAGATTGCCACACCGGGCTTTGAGGTGGATTCAGTTTACGAGCCCGCCAACGAAGTGGGTGGCGACTTCTACTACGTGGAACCCACTGCGGGCGGAGGCCTGCTGGTAGTGGTGGGCGACGTGGCCGGCAAGGGTCTGAAGGCCGCCATGAACGTGTCCATCCTGATGGGTGCCTTGCGACAGATGGGAACGCAGCACGGCTCCTGCCTGCCCAGGCCAGGGCAGATCTTGAAAGAACTGAATCGGGTGCTGGCCGGCAGCGAGAGCTTTACCACCTGCGAGGCGGTGTACTTTGGACCGGAAGGCGAGCTGACGCTGGCCAGCGCCGGCCACCTGCCACCCTACTTGAACAGCCAGGAGATCGAGATGCCGGGTGGATTGCCGCTGGGCATTGTGGCAGAGATCAGCTATGAAGAGGTGCAACTCTTCCTGCATCCCGGCGACCGTTTGCTGATGCTTTCGGACGGCGTGGTGGAGGCCCGCCGCGCAACGGGAGAGTTGTTCGGCTTCGATCGCGTGCACAATTTGAGCAACCAATCCGCCTTCTACATTGCCGACGCCGCGCGCTCCTTTGGCCAGGAGGACGACATCACGGTGCTCACTGTGCGAAGGCTGGAAAAGCCCGAAACTTTCTGAAATCGCAACAAACTTCGCGCCACCGGCATAACTCTCCTATAGGCTGCCGAAGGCGTCTGCCGCACCGCAGGTGCTTGACGCGGGACCTGCGGCTCTGCTTTACTTTCGATAAGGTCATGACACTCCGCCGCGCCAATTCGAGCTTCACTTCTTCGATGTGCGCCGCCGTGCAACTCGCCGTTATGGGTATGCGAATTATGCGCCCCATTTCCCGCGGGATTCCAGCCTGATCTGAACGAGTCGGATCGTACCCAGGCCACCTCCCGCACCCGCGGCAGGTGGTTTTCTTTTTTGCCTGACCGCAGGGTCTTTCAACTGAACGAAACAAGCTGCTGCATGCAATGCCTGCTGCATGCAATGCAACAAGGAGAACAAATTGCCCGCCGTCACTCTGGCCACGATTCAAGCCGCACGAGAACGCGTTGCAGAGGCCGTGTATGTCTCGCCCTGCCAGCAGTCGCACTTTCTCTCCGAACTTACCGGACTGCCGCTGCATTTGAAGCTGGAGAATCTGCAGATGACGGGCAGCTTCAAGGAGCGGGGCGCGCTGAACAAGCTGCTCACGCTGACCGAAGAGGAGCGCGGCCGGGGCGTGATTGCAGCCAGCGCCGGTAACCATGCGCAGGGCGTAGCCTACCACGCCACCACCCGCGGCATTGCCGCGCAGATTGTGATGCCGCTGGCCACGCCGTTGGTCAAAGTGGCCGCTACGCGCGCCTTTGGGGCTGACGTGGCGCTCTACGGCGCCAGTTACGACGAGGCCTGCGAGGAGGCGCTGCGGCGCTGCGCGGAAGAGGGCCGCACCTTTATCCATCCCTTTGACGATGCCGAGGTGATTGCCGGGCAAGGGACGATTGGGCTCGAACTGCTGGAGCAGGTGCCGGATCTGGAGGCGGTGGTGGTGCCCATCGGAGGCGGCGGATTGATTGGCGGCATTGCCTGCGCGCTGAAGGAGATCAATCCCAAGATTCACGTGGTGGGAGTGGAGCCGGAGAAGCTGCCGTCCATGCTGCGGGCGCGGGTTTCGGGCGCTCCGGTCACCATTGCGCCAGCTGCGACGATTGCGGACGGCATTGCGGTGCGCCGTGCCGGAGATCTGACCCTGCCGCTGGTCTCGCGCTATGTGGACGAGATTGTGACCGTGGATGACGAAGAGATTGCGAGCGCGATTCTTCTCCTGCTGGAACACGAAAAGACGCTGGCTGAAGGAGCTGCGGCAGCCGCACTGGCTGCGGTGGTGCAGGCGAAGACGAATCTGCGTCATCGCCGCACAGCGGTGGTGATCTCAGGCGGCAACATCGACGTGACGCTGTTGGCGAAGATCATTGAGCGTGGCATGGTGAAGGACGGACGCCTGCTGCGCATTCGCGTGTATCTGCAGGACCGGCCGGGCGCGCTGTTCTCGCTGACCGAGATTCTGGCCCGCGAGCGCGCCAACATTGTGGAGACGCTGCACAACCGCGCCTACTACGGCGTGAGCCTGGGCGAGACGGTGATCGATGTAACGGTGGAGACGCGCGGAACCGCGCACATTGCGGCGTTGAGCCACGCGCTGGACGAAGCAGGATTTCGGTTTGAGCGGATACAGTAGGCAGATTGCAGGCAAGCTTCTTACTAGACCTTGAAAAGGAAGGAGCAGGGACCTGCAGGTCCTGAAACCTCGCTCAAAACAATTCCCGGGGTTCAACCCCGGACATTATCCTAATGCCACACAGCGCCCCTTCAGGGCGCTCGGATGTTTTGTGCGAGCGACCCAGGGCTGCGCCTTCGGCTGGCCCTGGGCTACTCGCACAGCGCCCCCTGCGGGGCGCAACGATCCATGCCACGGGGCAGAAAACCATCGACATATCTATCTCAGGTCTCGATTTTGAGACCTGGGAAACAATCATCTTGAGACATGGGCAACGAAACTTCTGAAGCACACAACTTCCACGACCAAAAGACTAATCGTCGGCGGCTACAGCCACGGTGGTACGGCGCGCCTTGACGTCGCGCATGGGCGATTGGCCGAAGAAGCGCGAATACTCGCGGCTGAACTGGCTGGCGCTTTCGTAGCCCACTTCAAAGGCGGCGCTGGCGGCGTCAATCCCCGCTGTCAACATGCGTTCCCGCGCCATGTGCAGGCGCAGATGCTTCTGGTACTGCAGCGGGCTCATGGAAGTGAGCGAGCGGAAGTGGTGATGAAACGTGGACACGCCCATGTGCGCCATGGCCGCCAGTTGCTCCACGCGCAGTTGCCTGGCAAAGTTGTCGCGGAGCCAGGCTACGGCCTTGGCGGTGCGGTTGCCCTGCTCGCCGTGGGTGGCGATGGCGCGCAGATGGTAGCCCTGCGGTCCGCTGAGGATGCGGTAGACGATCTCGCGCTGGATGAGGTTGGCGAGGAAGCCGATCTCCTGGGGCCGGTCGAGCAGCGTGACCAGACGGGTGCAGGCGTCGATCAGCTCCGCCGTGGTGCGCCCCACGGCCATGCCGCGCGCGCCCGAGCCGGATTGCGGCAGTTGAAACTCCTGCTGGCCAAGAATCTCGCGGACCGTAGCCATGTCGAGCTCGAGGATGAGACCAAGCATGGGCTTCTCCGCCGAGGCTTCCACAATCTCGCTCACTACGGGCAAATCGACAGACGTGAGCAGGAAATTGGTGCCATCGCACAGGTAGGTCTCGCTGCCTAGATTGATGCGCTTGGTTCCCTGCAGAAAGACGATCAGCGTGGGCTGGTAGGTGGCGGAGTTGCAGGGCGAAGGGTTGGAGCGCCGATAGAGCCCCAGCCCAGAGATCGCCGTGCTGACCACCCCATCGGCCGGCACACGCGCGGCCACCCGGCGCGCCAGATCGTCCCGGCAGGCCTCAAAGTTGGTGGCAATCAGTTCCTTGGCGGCAGGGGGTGCGGGGGGCGTGCCGGGGGTGGGCTTCATCGTAGATCTCTCCAATTTCAGACTACTGCGCTTGCGGCCCGGATTGCACAAGATTCTTGACGGCCAAGAGAATCAGGCAATCATTCGGAAGGATTGGGATACCGCACGGAGAGGCACCCTGGGTACTCTTTGGATGGGCGGCAGCAGGACTTGCAGGTTTTCGAGTCCACTCAACGCTTGCCCGATCCGCCGGAAGGCGATGAGGAGATTCTGATGTATCAAGCCAAAGCATTCGCAGCCCAGAGCGCAACTTCCCCCTTGGCGCTGGCCACCATTCCCCGCCGTGACGCCACCCCCGACGACGTGCAGATTGAGATTCTGTTCTGCGGCGTCTGCCACTCCGATCTACACCAGGCGCGCAATGAGTGGAGCGGCTTTATGCCCACCGTTTACCCCTGCGTGCCCGGCCATGAGATTGTGGGCCGTGTGGCCAAGGTCGGTTCCAATGTAACCAAGTACAAGCAGGGCGATCTGGTGGGCGTGGGTTGCATGGTGGGCTCTGACCTTACCTGCCCGGCCTGCAAGGCGGACCTGGAACAGTTCTGCGCCAACGGCGAGTTTACTTATAACTCGCCGGAGAAGCACATTGGCGGCGTCACCTATGGTGGCTACTCCGATTCCATCGTCGTCCACCAGCACTTTGTGCTGCGGGTGCCGGAGAATCTGGACCCGGCCGCGGCCGCACCGCTGCTCTGCGCCGGCATTACCACCTACTCCCCCATGCGCCACTGGAAGGTGGGCCCGGGCAAGAAAGTAGGCGTGGTGGGCATTGGCGGACTGGGCCACATGGGCGTCAAATTTGCCCATGCACTGGGCGCGCACACGGTGGTCTTCACCACCTCGGAATCCAAGCGCGAAGACGCGCTGCGGTTGGGCGCGGATGAGGTTGTACTCAGCCGCAACGCCGACGAGATGGCCAAGCAGGCCTTCAGCTTTGACTTCATCCTGAACACGGTGACGGCGAAGATGGATCTGAGCGCTTACCTGAACCTGCTTACGATCGACGGCACCATGGTGCTGGTGGGCGCGCCCGAGGACCCGCATCAGGTGCATGCTTTCAACCTGCTGATGGGCCGTCGCAGCCTGGCCGGTTCCATCATCGGCGGCATTGCGGAGACCCAGGAGATGCTGGACTTCTGCGGCCAGCACAACATTCAGGCCGATGTGGAAGTGATTCCGATCCAGAAGATCAACGAAGCCTACGACCGCATGTTGAAGCAGGACGTGAAGTACCGCTTCTCCATCGACATGGCTTCGCTCAAGAGCTTATAAGCACGGAGTTCCCTGCCCCATTCCTGACCGGATGGGGCAGGCCCATCGCGGCATCCAAAGGGAGAGTGAGAAGAACATGAAGACGAGAATTCTTGGCAAGAGCGGACTTGAGGTTTCAGCGTTGGGATTGGGCTGCATGGGCATGAGCTTTTCCTATGGTGCGCCCAAGGATATTGCGGAGATGGTGAAGCTGCTCGAGGCTGCCGTAGAACGGGGCGTCACCTTCTTTGACACGGCCGAGGTCTACGGCCCTTATACGAATGAGGAACTGCTGGGCAAGGCACTGCCCGCAGTGCGCGAAAAGGTGGTGATCGCCACCAAGTTCGGCTTCTCGCTCTATGAGGATGGGCGTCCGGGTTGGAAGGGCCTGAACAGCCGCCCGGAGCAGATTCGCAAGGTGGCGGAGGCCTCGCTGAAGCGGCTCAACATCGACACCATCGACCTGTTCTACCAGCATCGCGTGGACCCGAGCGTGCCCATCGAAGACGTTGCCGGCGCGGTCAAGGATCTGATTGCGGAGGGCAAGGTGCGCCACTTCGGACTCTCTGAAGCGGGCGTGGGAACCATCCGCCGCGCGCACGCCGTGCAACCGGTTGCGGCCCTGCAGAGCGAGTACTCGCTGTGGTGGCGCAAGCCGGAGGCGGAAGTGATTCCGACCCTCGAAGAGCTGGGCATCGGACTGGTGCCGTATAGCCCGCTGGGCAAGGGCTTTTTGACTGGCGCCATCACGGAGACCACCGAGCTGGCCAAGAACGACTTCCGCAGCACCCTGCCGCGCTTCACGCCCGAGGCGCGCAAGGCGAATCAGGCAATTGTTGACCTGCTGAGCGAGATTGCGCAGGAGAAGCAGGCCACTCCGGCGCAGATTGCGCTGGCCTGGCTGTTGGCACAGAAGCCGTGGATTGTGCCCATCCCTGGAACCACCAAGCTGCACCGGCTGGAAGAGAATCTGGGCGCGGTGGAGATTGAGCTGACAGCGCAAGAGTTGCAGTCCATGGACGAAGCTGCCGCCAAGATCCAGATCGAGGGCGGCCGCTATACGCCTGAGATCGAGGCCATGACGGGCCGGTAAACAACAGCTGGGTCTCTGACGGGGTGAATCTAAACCTCGCTTTCCCAGGTCTCAAAATCGAGACCCTTCGACTTCGCTCAGGGCAGGCTCTGGGGCACCCATGAGCAATACGAAACAATGCGGTCGGATACCTCGAACAGAGCAAGGACGAACAGATCGATGAGCAAGAATGTTTTGATTCTCTCCTCAACGCCGAGGAAGAACGGCAACTCCAGCATCCTCTGCGACCAGTTCGCAGAGGGTGCGCGCGAGGCCGGGCACAACGTGGAAAAAGTGGAGCTGCGCGAGAAAACCATCCATCCGTGTACCGGTTGCGGTGCCTGCGCACGCTCTGGACACTGCGCGCAGAAGGACGACATGGCCGCGATCCTGGACAGCATGGTTGCCGCCGACACCATCGTGATGGCCACGCCGGTTTACTTCTACACCATGTGCGCGCAGATAAAGGCGGTGATTGACCGCACCGTGGCGCGCTACACCAAGATCAGCAACAAAGAGTTCTACTTGATTGTGACCGCCGCCGATGACAACAAGACGGCCATGGAGCGCACCCTGGAAGGCTTTCGCGGCTTTACCAGTTGCCTGAATGGAGCCAGGGAAAAGGGCGTGGTTCTGGGCGTGGGCGCGTGGGATGTGGGCGCGATCCGCAAGACCCGAGCCATGCAGGAAGCCCTCGCCATGGGCAAAGCCGTTTAACCCAAAGCATCACCCAAGGAGAAACATGGAGATCAAGAGAGTTGGGTCGCAGGCATCCTATCCGGGGCCCGCGGATTACTTCACAGGCACGGTGCGGGTGGACCCGCTGATGGACGCTGGCGAGCCGGCGCGGATCTCGGTCGCTTCGGTCACCTTTGAGCCGGGAGCGCGCACCGCGTGGCACACGCATCCTCTGGGCCAAACGCTGGTTGTGACCGCGGGCTGCGGACGGGCACAGCATTGGGATGGGCCGGTGGAAGAGATTCGTCCGGGCGACGTGGTCTGGTTTCCGCCCAACGAAAAGCACTGGCACGGAGCCAGCGAGACTACGGCCATGACCCACATCGCCATCCAGGAAAAGCAGCAAGGCACAGCCGTAACATGGATGGAAAAGACCAGCAAATAGGCGTGCAGAAACCAGCAAAGGGCAGGGACTTCAACGTCCCTGCCCTTTCTGTTTCCCTACTCCTGAAAAATTCTTCCTCCGCAGCGGCTGGTTCGCGATAGCATGGGAGCGACTTCCCGGAGCCACTTCCCGTGCACGCTTCCTCGAAACGCCTGCTGACCGCGCTGTTTGTTGCTTTGGCGATCCTGCTCGTTCTGTTGCGCGCGGCCGTCTGGCTGCATCATGGCCCGCGCGTGCACTCGGCCGCGCCGCATCGTAGCGCCATGGTGGATTCCTCGGCTGGCTGGAGCGATGCCTACGCGGACGGCACCCCCGATTTCCTCCGCCTGCATGCGCTGGACGATCGCGACGCCTTCCGCCGCTGGTTCACCACCCTTGCCGACTTCCAGGCGCTACGGCCCCGCGCCGAGCTACCCGCCGAGATCGTGGATTGCGCCAGCCTGCTTCGCTTCTCCTACCGCGAGGCGCTGCGACGGCACGACGCCGCCTGGTTTGAGGCCACCGGCATGGAGGTGATGGCCCCTCCCGGCGAGATCCGCGCCTGGCAGTATCCCAACACGCCACTGGGGCTGAACCTGTTCCGCATCACGCCCGGGCCGTTTACGCCCGCCGATGCCACCAACGGCGCCTTTGCGCAGTTTGCCGACGCCCACACGCTGGTGGAACGCAACGCCTTCCCGATGAGCCGGGATGTGCGCACGGCTGAGCCCGGCGATCTGCTCTTCTTCCGCCAGTTCGGGCAATCCTCGCCCTGGCACTCCATGATTGTGCTTCGCATTGCCGGACAGCCCGCGGTGGTTTATCACACCGGTCCCGACCACGGGCAGCCGGGCGAAATGAGGCGCGTACTCATTTCAGAACTTCTCGACCATCCTCAGCCCCAGTGGCGTCCCATCCCTGCCAACCCCAACTTCCTCGGCGTCTATCGCTGGAATATTCTCAGAGGTTCGGAATGAACTCTCGCTCGCTGCTCCGCCTCGCCGTTCTGCCCTTGTTGCTTGGGTCGCTCTTGGCCGCTTCTGCCCGCGCGGAAGAGGCCAAGCTCCGCTCCTTCTCGCTCTCCAGTTCGCGCACCTTTGCGCCCGGTGAGAGCGTAAAGATCCAGCTCTTTGCCCGCAATGTGCTGGCGCTGGAGTTCCGGGTGTACAAGGTCAACGACCCGCAGAAGTTCTTTGCGGGGCTGAAGGACCTGCATAGCTTTGGTGAGGCAGACTACTCGCCCAGCGAGCAGATCGACAAGAAGACCTTTCTTGAAAAAGTGCATGACTTCAAGGCGGACCTGTGGTGGCGGATGCGGCACTTTTTTCGCTCCCAGTTTACCGATGAGGCCCGCGACAGCTTCCGGGAGCAGCAGGGAAACCTGGGCAAGCGCAGCAAGGTGATCGGCGTCTCGGAGTTTGCGCAGATTCCGTTGCTGAACGCCTCGCAACTGGTCTCGCGCTGGAAGCTGGTGACGCCTCCGGCGATTGTGAGCGAGACCCTGCAATTGCCCATCGATGGGCTCAAGTCGGGTGTGTATCTGGTGGAGGCTACGGACGGCACGTACAAAGCCTACACCGTGGTGATTGTCACCCAGATTGCGCTGGTGGAGCGCACCGCGGACGGACACGCGCTGCTGTTTGTAGCCGACCGCAAGACCGGCGCACCCGTAGCCGATGCCGCGGTGGTTCTTTACAACAGCCACAAGCTGGATGCACAAGGACGCACCGATGCGAACGGCATGGCCACACTCGCATCCTCCTCCGCGCAGGGAGCCGACTCCGATGCGTCGTGGATGTTGGCGCGCCATGGATCAGACACCGCCCTTGTTACGGCCTGGGGCTACGAGTTCGGATCAACCAGCAGCAAGAGCGACACGGTATCGTACGTTTACACTGATCGGCCGGTGTATCGCCCCGGCCACACGGTTCACATCAAGGCCATCCTGCGCGAGCGGAAGGACGACCAACTGCTGTTGCCCCCTAGTGGCAGCCAGACCATCGAAGTCACCGACGCGGACAACAAGACCATCTTCTCGCGCAGTGTGCTCCTGTCAGCGCACGGCTCCATCTCCGCCGACTTAGAGCTGGCGCCCGACGCCGGACTCGGTTACTATACCGTCCGTATCAATGGCGAAAGCACGGAAGGCGGCGGTAGCTTCTATGTGGAGGAGTACAAAAAGCCCGAATACCAGGTGACGGTGAAGCCCAGCGCACCGCGCGTGCTGCAGGGCAACAACCTGACCGCAACCATAGAGGCGCGCTACTTCTTTGGCGAGCCAGTGGCCAACGTCAAGGTCAAGTACGAGGTCCACACCAGTACTCACTATTGGTGGGGCGACAGCGACGATGACGCCGACAACGCCGAAGGCTCAGAAGGCTTTGACGCGAGCGATTACGCCTACTCCCAGGAAGAGCAGCAGGAGCATGAAGGAACGCTGGACGCCAACGGCCGCCTGGTGGTCACGCTGCCCACGCGCGTGGATGGCAAAGCGCAGGACCAGGACTATCGCATTGAGGCGCGCGTCACCGATGCCGCCAATCGCGAGGTCAGCGGCCACGCCACGGTGCTGGCCACCTATGGCTCCTTCCGCTTGAACGTGGAGCCCACCAGCTACGTGAGCCAGCCCGGCCAGCCAGTGCGGGTCAAGGTTACAGCGGTTGACTACGACAACCATCCGGTGCGCACGGCCGTGCATCTGGACGTGTCGCAGCACAACTGGGACTCCGTTACCCGCCAGCGCAGCGACAAACAGATCGCCAAACTCGACTCCAACACCGGAGCGGACGGCACGGTTCTTGTGAACCTGCCTTTGACCGGCTCCAGCGGCGACTTTGCGATCACCGCCAGCGCCCAGACGCCTGAAAACCGCACCCTGCAAGCGCACACCTGGGTGTGGGTGTGGAACGGCGCGGGCCAATGGTACAACGAGAACACGCAAGCGCAGATTGTGGCCGACAAGAAGAGTTATCAGGTGGGCGACACGGCGCACCTGCTGCTGGTGACGGGCCTGAAAGAGTGCTGGGCGCTGATCACCATTGAAGGCAACTCAGTGCAACAGAAGTTGCTGCTGCACGCCACCGGCGAGAGCTTCCCCTTCGACGTGCCCATCACATCCACGTCGGAGCCCAACCTGATCGTCAACGCGATCATCGTCCACAACGATCAGTTGATGACCGCGCAGAAGAACCTGAAGGTTCCGCTGGTGGAGCGCACGCTCACCATTACCGCAACCCCCAACAAGCAAAAATATCTGCCCGGCGAAAAGGGCAGTTACGAGATCGTGGCCAACGATTGGCAGGGCCACCCCGTACAGGCCGATCTTAGCTTTGGCGAGGTGGATGAGGCGCTCTACTCCGTGCGGCCCGACGAGAGTGGCGACATTGTGGCCAGCTTCTATCCCAAGCGTTCTTCCTACGTGGAGCCGCAGACCTCGTTCAACTTCTTCTTCTCCGGCTCGGCAGGCTTGAAGAGTCCACTGCTGGCTTCGGCGGCAACGTATCATCCGCGGTTGGCGCAGGTGAAACCGGGCTCCGACCTGGTGGTTCCGAAGGTGCGCAAGGCCTTCCCGGACACGGCCTACTGGAATCCCTCGGTGCGTACCGGCCCCGATGGCCACGCGCGCGTGGAGTTCACCTTCCCGGATGCGCTCACCACCTGGCGCACCACCATCCGCGGCATGACGGACGATGGCAAGGCCGGCGGTGTGGTCACGCGCGTTCTGGTGCGCAAGAACCTGATTGTGCGCCTGGCCGCCCCGCGCTTCTTCCGCCAAGGCGATGAGACGGTGTTGCGCGTGATTGCCCACAACTATCTGGAGACGGCCAAGGAGACCACCTTCAACCTCAGCGTGCAAGGGCTAGACGTGATCGGCGGCGGAACACAGAAGATCGTGCTTCCACCCAAGGGCGAGAGCTATGTGGATTGGCGCGTGAAAGCGCGCGGCATTGGCAACGCCGTGCTCACCGCCAGCGCGCTCACGAACGAGGAGTCTGATGCGCTAGAGATGACGCTGCCGGTGCTGCCTTACGGCGTCAAGCAGCGTGCTGCCACGGCGAGTGTACTGTTCTCTGGAACAGCTCAGGCGCAGTGGAGCGCAACGTTCCCGGCCAACACCGATCCGAACTCGCGCACGCTTTCGGTTACGGTTTCGTCCAGCGTGGCCGGCACGGTCTTCTCCGCGCTCGACTACCTGACCGGCTATCCGTGGGGCTGCACGGAGCAGACCATGTCCGCCTTCCTGCCCGACGTGATTGTGGCCGAGGCCATTGACCGGCTGCACATCAAGCCCCCCATCGATCGCGTGGAACTGAATCGTATGGTGGCAGCAGGGTTGGAGCGGCTCAACACCTTCCAGCACGACGATGGCGGCTGGGGCTGGTGGCCCGACGATCCAAGCCGCGTCTTCATGACCGCCTATGTGGTCTCCGGCCTTGGCCAGGCCCGCGAGGCCGGATACAAGGTGGAACTCTTCCGCATGAACCGCGGGCGCAACTGGCTCAACAAGACGCTGGCTGCGCATCCCAACATGCTCGCGGACTTGCACGCGTACGTTGTCTACGCGCTGGCCACCACCGGCGGCGTAGACAAAAAGGAACTGGACAAGGCGTGGAGCGATCGCAACCAGATCAGCGACGAGGGTCTGGCGCTGGTGGGCCTTGCACTCGACGCAGCCAACGATCCCCGCGCCCACGATGTTGCCAAGCTGCTGGAGCGCAAGGCGCACAACGAAGCCAACTTTGCCTACTGGACCGGCAACTACGACGGCATGATGGAGTACTGGGACGACACCTCGGCTGAGACCACGGCGCTGGCATTGAAGCTGCTGGTCCGTCAGGATCGCACGAGCGGCTTGATGCCGAAGGCAGCACTCTGGCTGGGCCAGCATCGCTCGGGCGATTACTGGCTCTCCACCAAACAGACCGCGATGGTGATTGCCGGGCTCACCGATTACCTCTCATTGAGTGGTGAGATAGCCAACACCTCGGATGTTGAGGTCCTGCTGAACGGTGCCACGCTCGGCAAGCATCACTTTGGCCCGGCAGACGTCTTCGCGCAGCCCTGGAAGCTGCGCGTTCCGGCGGCACAGGCCGCGGGCGGCGGACAAGTTACGGTCCGCAAATCCGGCAACGGCATCAACTACTGGTCGGCGGAAAACAACTGGCATTCAGCCGACAAGAAGAACTTCCAGCAAGGCAAGGTGGCGCTCAACATCACGCGCGACTACTACCTGCTGCAAAAGAAGCAGAACACGCCCAACGACCCCATCACCTACGATCTGGTGCCGCTGCATGGGCCGGTACATGTGGGCGATGTGATCGCGGTGAAGCTGGCCATTGGTGGCACCGACCAGAAGTACATGCTGGCCGAAGACCCGATTCCCGCAGGCACGGAGTTCGTCAACGACGCGGGCCTCTACCACCTGAACAACAAGCCCTCGTGGTGGTACGACTGGTTCACGCGCCGCGAGTTCCACGACGACCGCGCCGGCTTCTTCAACTCCGATTTCAACGGACGCCGCGAGTACTTTTATCTGCTCAAAGTGACCACGCCGGGCAAGTTCGCCGTGAGCCCCGCACAAACCGGACCGATGTATCAGGCCGATGTTCAGGCCACCACCGATCCCATCACCCTGGAGGTCCAGCAATGACCCTTTTCGCAACGTACTTCCGCCGCCTTGGTCAAAGCTGGCGCTGGCTGCTGGTGCAACTCGTGCTTACCCCGGTGCTGTTGCTGCTGGGGATCGCCTGGACGCGCATTCCGGAGAAGAATTTTCTCCAGGTTGCGGCCACTTTTCTGCTGCCGTTCCTGCTGATCGTCTCGTTCCTTGAACTCGAAGCTGGAACCATGCGCGCCCTGGCCACGAACGATGGCAAACGCGTGAAGCTGGTTGGAGGCGCGGTAGGCTTGGCTGTGCTTGGATTTCTGTTGTGGATCGGCTGGGGGCTCGTGGACACTTTCGACGGGCAGACCTCCGCGTGGGCATCTTATCTCAACTCACAATCGCCCGAGCACACCCGCATCTTCACGTATGAGCGCTACACCCGCTCGCTCACCGTGATTGCATGGATTCTGCGCTGGATTTTTGTCCCTGGTCTGCTGTTGCCGTTCGCGGCTGCTGTTGCGCAGTGGGGCAAGCGCATTCCGTGGCGTAAAGTTTTTCGTCTGCTCATCGAATGGAAGTGGTGGCTGGGCATCACCATCGCCGCACTGCTGGCCGTGCTGATTCCGTCCTACTTCTTCGATTCCCTTCCGCATGGCACGGTCCACGCACAGGAGTGGCATCTGGGACTCAAGCTGGGCGGCGCATTTTTGCTCAAGCTTGTCAGTTGGGTTCTTGTGCTCGGCTGGTTGGCCGTGCTCTTTGACCGCATCCCGGAGACGGAGCCTTCGCGGGAGGTAGTTTTGTTCGGCCGCAATCTGCGGGCGGGCTGGCGTCTCATTGCGGCCGCAGTGAGCATCCTTCTCGTCGTCAATCTCCCGGTGTGGCCACTGAACGCATCGAATCACTCGCAGGTAGCGTTCAGGATTGCAATGGGAATCAGAGTTAGCGCGTTTCTTGCCGTGCTGCTTCTGGTAGTGTTCCTCTATCGATCCATGTTTCCGCCGCCGAACCAGAAAACAAGACTTGTCTGGGGCATTGTCGCATCCCTTATCTGGGTCGGCATTTCTTTTGGGGTTGCTTCGCTCGATACGTTCATTCCCTTCACGCTGCTCAAGTCGATTTGGGGCGACTTTATGTTGTTTGTGGTATTTTCGCCGTTCGTCGCTTCCGCCGCAGTATGGGGATGGGTGTTGCCGTGGAAACGAATTCTAGGACTCTTCCGCGACCCTCGCTGGCTGGCCGCTGGAGTTGCCACGTTCTTTGCGGAAATCTACCTTGCCAGCCAGATTGCCGAGCTCTTCACAGACTCTGCACACTCCACCGGCGCGCCATCCGGTGTGCATGACTTTCTGGCGATGACGTTAAGTCTCGGCTTCGTGGTTCTGCAGTTGGCATGGCTTGCCGCGCTGCTCGCACCACCAACTGCACCGGAGGCGCCAGCGGAAGAGCCCGTGGGCGTGACGGTCGGACCGGACGATCCTGAGCGCTCGTCGAGTATCAAGCTCGATCTGCCGAAGTAGAACAATTTCCGAAAATGGCGTAGACCTCGGTCTGGGACTGTTTGATGTAGTACCACTGTTGGGTGCCCCAGGTCTCGATTTTGAGACCTGGGAAGCCGAGATGTGAAGGTACAAATCCATGCTGCCATAGACCTGGATTTCATAAGTATCCCACCCATTTCCGCAAAGAAACGCGGAAATGGATGGGGCACGAAAGTCTATTGCAAAAGGGGAGATGCGATAGGAGTCAGCGCAGCGCATCAACGACTGGCTGCGGAGGGCCCTTCCGCAGCCAGTCCAACGTTTGACCGCGGCCATAGTGCTTGACGAGGTTCGCGGCATACCATGCGGCCGCATGATGCGCCGCTGTTGATTCTTTTTCGTTCTGTGCATGGGCCAGCAGATGGCTTGCCTGCTCGGGTGTCAGCGCTGGTCGCTGGCTCGCAATCGCCTCGCCCGCAAAAGTCTCCACGAGGCCTTCGCGCAGCCAGAGCGGAGTTGCGGATGTTGTCTGCTCCTCCACAAGAACGTGCAGAAACTCATGCAGCGCGACACCGGCCAGCAGCTTGCGCCCTGAGAGCACGCGCAGCGGTTGCAGCGCAATCCAGTGGCCTTCCGTGAAGGCCGCAACCCATCCGGGAGCCAATGTGGCATCGCGAAAAGCAGGTGTTGAGGCATAAGCACGCACCACCAGCGGCGAACGTACAGATAGCCCGCTGCGACTCTTGGCCGTAGCCAGAGCGCGGGTCAACTCCGGCACAAACTGCGCGTCGGCCTGCGCCGTGGTTTCAAGAAAAAAGCCTTGCGCGTTGATGCGCTGCCAGGGATGGCCGGTGGCCACGGCCGCGATCTGTGCCGTGGGAAAGTATTGCGCCAGAATCTCAGCAAAAGAAGATCCCTCGCGCGCCATCTCCGCCGCGCCCACCTGGCAAAGTCCCACACCGTGGCCCGTACCCCGGCCATGGAAGACAAAGCCGGTGCCCGCAGCCGATACCTCAAACCAGTCGCTGCGGATCTGGTTCCAGCCCAGCGCGCGGCCCACCGCTAGCCGGAAGTCTTCGCCGGAGATGCGCGCGCTGCCCGCTTCGATGACCGCGACTCGACCGGAGGCGCTGCGTTCCGCCACCAGCAACGCGTGCCAACCCGGAGGTGAAAGGCCGGCGAGCGCTCCGGTCAGATCCTGCAACGAAATCTGCGCCGACCAATCGGCAGAGCCCGTCCGCTGGCAGTAAGGGTCCGCGCGCGAGACCATGCCCTGCTGACCGGCGCTGTGCGGCCAGATCTCGCTGGCCGCCGCCGTGCGTCCGCCGCAGTTTTGATGGAAGACCGCGCCCATGCGCGCGCCATTCATCCACAGGCTCTCGCCCGCAGTGGCCAGCGTCGCCTGATGCGCCTCTGGGGTGACGCGCCAACGCACCCACTGGCAGTGGGTGGAGTCGCAGAGGTCGAAGCCGGCATGGCGCTGGGTCTTGTCCAGCGCAAAGCTGCGCGCCACCACCGCCAAAGCCTTCAGCGACTCCACGGAGTCCGCCGGGCCGCTCTCCGCGGCCACCGCCATCTCCACGTAGCGCTCCACGGGGACCGTGGCCACGATCTGCAGTGCTCCATTCACGCTGCGCAGCCGCACAGGATAGAGCAACAGCAGTGTCTCGCCGTGCGCACGCAGCTTGACGCCGCCCGCAATGTAGATTTCTTCTGCCTTCTGCTCCGGGCTTCCCGTCGCCGTCCAGGAGAGTTCACTCTTCAAGGTGCGCGCCGTGCCTTGTGCGGGACTCAGGGTAGCGCAACTTGCACAGAGCTGGAGGCTTGTCGCTGGGCCCGCGGGCGTGACTACCACTTCATGGTCGTGCCACAACGTCCACACACCCACGCGGACGGTGGTGCGCGCGGGCTCCACGGCTGTGGCGTGATGTATCTGATCGCTGGGGAAGGCGCTCGATCCACCCTTTCCCGCAAACTGTGCGGGTAAGGATGGGGCACCCGCTAGTCCCAGCAGAGCGCTCACCAAAACAGACGCGAAGCGGTAGAAAAAAATCATCGCGACCTCAGGGGCGAGCTGGCCAGCACGGCGGCCGCTACCGCAGCGGCATCGGCTCCGTGGCCCACAGGCACATAGACGGCAACCACCACGCGCGGACGGCTGGCCGGAGCCAGACCCACAAACCAGCCATGCGTGGGAGTGCCCTGCGCGGCCTCTGCCGTTCCCGTCTTTCCCGCAACCGGAACGCCGCCCAGGGCGGCGGCTCCGGCCATGCCAAAGCTGGCTGAATCGCGCAAGCCAGCCTCCACCACGCGCGCCGCTTCCGACGGGGTGCGCTCCATCTCCAGCTCCAGTCGCCGATAGGCAGAGGCCAGTTCCAGCAGGGTTACGCGCACGCCCTCCACGCCGAGCGCGGCCAGGCGCGTCTCATCCGGCGTGTGGGGCAGGCGGAATTGGGCTACGTTCTCAATGGCCACCAGCCCAGTGGCTGCCAGCAAGCCGCGTGATGCCAGCGCTTGTTCCAGCTCCGCAGGCTGGAGTTGCCCGGCCAGGGTGGCAAAGTAGGTGTTGCAGGACCAGGTGAGCGCTTCCTGTGCATTCATGGGGTCAGAGGGAGGGTGTGAACAGTTCATGGGATGCGCGCCCAAATGCAGCGTCCGGGAGCAAGCCACACGCCGGGCCGGGCTCCATCGCCCGGATTCAATTGCATAGAACAGGATCAGCGGCTTCAGGGTAGAGCCAGGGGTCGCCAGCGTACGAGCGGCTTCAGAGAGCCGCGTCGCCGCCAGCAGCTTTCCGGAGGCCACGTCTAAAATCACCACGCGCGCTTGCAACCGCTCCACATCCGGCGCGCTCACCGCCTTTTGCCACGCGGCTAGCGCAGGCGGACGAGCCTGTGCACGAGCTGCATCCATCCCAAGCACGGCAATCCCCAGTACGGTCAGCACGATCCCGCAAAACTGTTTTCGCACGCATCCAGTATCCACCATGGGGAGAAGAGTTCCGGCTGCCAAATACTGTTTTCGTGCCCACCCCGTCCTACCGATCCGGTCCCAGAGATTTACCTCCCGCTTTCCCACCCTTTCCGCAAAGAACGCGAAAAGAATGGGGCACGGAGCTTCTGTTGGAGGGCCGGAATATGCGGCCGTACCAATCGTCGCAAAAACAAGAACGCGGCGAAGGTGGGGCACCCGCTCAGGGTCGGTATTTCCCTGCCGAAGCGATAAGGTGCCAAGCAGTGGACAGCCAAGCATGATTTCCGATCAGAAACAATTTGCCTCCGAAGCCCCAACCCTTGTATAAATCAACCGCAGCCCCCGCTCACCCCACAGTGCCCGCCACCGGAGAACCACGTGGGAGCATCTATTCTCAAGGAGTCCATTTCCATGCGTCGTATTGCCTTGCTTGCCCTTCTTCTGGCCGCCACCCCAATGGCCTTTGCCGCGCCCAAGACCTACTTTGTCAACGATTTTGGTGCCAAGGGCGACGGCAAGACGTTGGAAACCGGAGCCCTCCAGAAGGCTTTGGACGCCGCCGCAACCACGGGGGGCACGGTCGCGCTGAAGCCCGGCACCTATCTGACTGGTTCCCTGTTCATCAAATCCGGCGTAACGCTCAACGTCCCAGAGGGCGCAACGATCCTGGGCAGCCAGAAGGCTGAGGACTACCCGATGCTGCCCACCCGCATTGCCGGCATTGAGATGACCTGGCCGGCGGCGCTGATCAACGTCCGCAGCCAGCACGATGTGGTCATCACCGGCACCGGCACCATTGACGGCGATGGCCCGGTGTGGTGGAAGAGCTACTGGGATCTGCGCACCGGCTACGAGCCGAAGGGCCTGCGCTGGGCCTCGGATTACGATGCGCGCCGGCCGCGGCTGATGCTGCTGCAGGAATCCACTAACGTGACGGTGGGCGGCGGCATCCACCTGCGCCGGGCCGGCTTCTGGACCCTGCAGATTCTGTACTCGTCGAAGATCCACGTGGATGGCGTCATCATCCGCAACAACGAAGGCGGCAAAGGACCCTCCACGGACGGGATTGACATCGACTCTTCGCACGACATTCTGGTGGAGCACGCCGACATTGACGTGAACGACGACGCACTCTGCCTGAAGTCGGGACGCGACTCGGACGGCCTGCGCGTGAACCGGCCCACGGAGAACGTCATCCTGCGCGATTCCATCATCCGCACCGGCGCGGCGGCTGTGACCATCGGCAGCGAGACCTCCGGCGGCTTCCGCAATATTGAGGCCTACAACATCACGGCCCTGCACGGCGTCCCGAACGGCGTGCTCTTCAAGTCGGCCAAGGTCCGCGGCGGCTGGGCCAAGGACATCCGCATCCACGACCTGACGCTGGACGGCGTGGCCATCCCCATCCGCATCAATATGAACTGGAACCCCAGCTACAGCTACGCCGAGATTCCGGCCGGGCTCAAGGACGTGCCTCCCTACTATTACGTGTTGGCCACGCATGTGCCGGAAGAAAAGGGCCTGCCCCACTTCTCGGACGTGCATATCTGGAACATCAAGGCCACCGGCGCCAAGACGGCGATCCTGGTCTCTGCCTACCCCAACGCCACCCTGGACAACTTCAAGATTGACCACCTGGAGATTGAAGCCGCCACGGCAGGCAGCATTTCCAACGCCCGCAACTGGCAGATGAGTGACAACACCATCCATACTGCTGACAAATCGACGGTTAAGTTCACCGACAACCCGACCGGCGCGGCGGAAACGGCCTTCGGGGACAAGTAGTTTTCTGCTGCCTTCCTCGAAAACCCCGCCCCTTTTCACATGGGGTGGGGTTTTGCATTTCCAGCCGATTCCGGGGCGTCCTCTGCAAGCGATTGAGGCATACGCGGGCAAATGGAAACGTTTCCTTTCGTGCCGTTCCATAATTCAAGTCCCTAAGGGATATTGTTCTACATTTTTTAAGCCCGAACTTACCACATTACGGTAACGTTAACCACACTACAGGTCATACCACTCGCAGTTCTCCATAACCACGCGAGGACGCTCGTTCCGTTTCTCTTTTCTCTTTTCATGCGAAATCCGCGCAGGAAACCAGACTCCTCAGACCGTCTCCCAACGACGGAGCGTGCTTTTCGGGCTTCTCTAGTCCTCTTTAAATCACCTATGAAAATCTGAATCCGCACTCGAAGCCCGAGAGAATCTGGATTGGACAGCAACCCCGCCCAACCCGCTCTTTTTGCGTGTCCAAGCCACTTTGCGCTGTGTTTTCATTTCGTTACAGAATCTTTTTCCAGTTCTATGTGGACCCCAAAGAGCAACCTGGAGAGGATTCCAACTCCCACCTGAATACAATTTCCCATATGACTAAATACGCTTTTTAAAAAACGTTTTTCTATTGACACTGGCACTTTGACGGTGAGTTAATCGCTAACTGAGGTCGGACCTCCCGACTTCTTGTACCGAGACTGTGTCGGACCGCACTGCGGAACTGGCACCCTTTTTCACCCTTTAACTGGAGGCTCAAAAGGCGAACAATTATGACAAGATTTGCCAACACCGAGAAATCGTACGCACCGCGCAGAAGCAGCTGGGCAAGCATCGCATTGGCGATGTTCATGCTAGCGCTCTGTGTCTCGTGGTCCGCACTGCAGGCACACGCACAGACCGCCGGTGAAGGTGCGCTGCAAGGCACCGTCACCGATCCCTCCGGCGCCGTCATTCCCAATGCATCGGTAAAGATCACCAACGACGCCACCAAGATCGAAACCACTCGTTCGTCCAACGCTTCGGGCTTTTACATGGTCTCCCCGGTGCTGCCTGGCACCTACACGGTGCAGATCACCGCGCCCGGATTCAAGACCATTGTGCAGCAGAACGTCGTGGTCGACGCTTTGCAGAACCGCGTCTACAACCCGGTTCTGACGGTTGGCCAGGAGACCCAGACGGTTGAAGTGTCCGCCGCGCCTCCGGTGCTGGACACCGCCGACGCCACCCTCGGCCTGACGGTTGAAAACGAAACCTACACCAACCTGCCCATCCAGATGACCAGTGGCACGCAGCGCGATCCAACCGGCTTTGGCACCCTCAGCCCCGGCGCCCAGAGCGGCGCGCGTATGCCTATCATCGGCGGCACCGGCAGCTACATGGGCCAGATGTACCTTGACGGTATGCCGGCCACCACCATCAATATGCAAGGCGACAACCGCGTGGTCTCGCTCACGATGAGCGTGGAAGCCGTCGATCAGTTCCAGGTGCTCACCAGCACCCCCCCGGCCGAGTACATGGGCGCCGGTTCGATGAACTTCACCATGAAGTCCGGCGGCCGTCAGTACCACGGCGAAGTCAACGACTACGTTCGCAACACCATCTTCGATGCCTGGGGCTTCACGCAGAAGGCAGCCACAGTCGTCACGGCGTCGGGTACAAAAGTCCAGGCTCCCAAGCCGATCGAGCACCAGAACGAGCTTTCGATCAGCGCCGGCGGCGTGGTTCCCATGACCCACGACAAGCTGTTCTTCTTCGGCGCTTACGACAAGTACCACTATCGCGCCAACGGCAGCCCTTCGCTCTATAGCGTCCCCACCCCGCTCATGCTCACCGGCGACTTTACCGAGCTGAACGGCAATGTGGGCGGCGGCGGCGAATCCGGCGAGGGATCGACAAACATTGCCAAGATTTACGATCCCACCAGCAACAGCTGCACGGGCAGCGTCTGCACCCGCAATCCCTTTGTGGGAACCAAGAACGGCGTGCAGTCTTACAACGTCATCCCCACCGGGATGCTCTCGCCCATCGCTCAGAAGATGGCGCAGTGGGTTCCGGCTCCGTCCAACTCGTCGCTTTACTCCAACTACCTCGGTGCCAACCCCTCCGGCAAAGATAACTATGCGATCGACTGGCGTCTGGATTACGACATCAACGCGCAGCAGCGGATCTCGTCGGTTGGCGCCAAGGGCGGCATGGTCTACCTCAACAACTTCAGCGGTGGCATGCCCCTGCCTTATGTGAGCGGCACCTATGCCCAGATCTATCCGCAGGTCTATATCCTGGAGCACATCTACACCATCAGCCCCACGCTGGTGAACCAGTTGAAGTACAGCTTCACGCGCTTCATCCAGCCTCAGGAAAACGCCACCGACGGCGTGGCTAAATTCTCGCCTGCCACCATGGGCATCAGCAACACCCCGGCCGGCCAGGCCAGCACCGAGTTCCCCGGCGCTACCTTCGGCACCACGGGACCTGCCGCTACGGCGTACACCGCCTTCACCGGCAATAGCGCCACTTCCACCACCCAGCAGGTCAACCCCAACACCTATGCCCTGACCGATAACATGCAGTGGCTCAAGGGCAAGCACTCCTTGACCTTTGGCTTCAGCTACCTGTGGGAAGAAGTCAATAGCGCTGCTCCGGTGGGCTACTCCACCGAACTTTATCTGAACTACAACGGCTTCTCTACGGCCAACTACACCGCCAACACCAACGCCCTGAGCACCAGCGCCTCCGGCCAGGCCTTCGCCAGCTTCATGCTGGGCGCCATCGGCGGCGGTTCGTCAGGAACCACCACCGCCGCTCCCTCCATGGGCCTCTATCCGCTCAGCGAGACCGGCGGCCGCTATCACCCCTTCTCGCCCTACGTCCGCGACAGCTTCAAGTTGACCCAGAAGCTCACCGTTGAAATGGGCATGCGCTGGGATTACTTCCCTCCGTTCCACGAAGTCAAGGATCGCTGGACCTTCCTGAATCCGGCCCTTGTGAACCCGCTGACCAACACCAACGGTATGCTCCAGTTTGCCGGTAACTACGGCGGCGCGGGCGTTAGCTGCAACTGCCGCACCCCTGTAAGCACCTACTGGAAGAACTTTGGACCGCGCCTGGGCTTTGCCTATTCGCTTACACCCAAAACCGTCCTCCGTACCGGCTTCTCGATTGTTTACTCGCAAGCGGGCGGCATTGGCGGCCGTGGCGGCAACGCCACCGGCACCGGCCAAACCGGCTTCAACATGAGCGCCATTGGACCTACGGAATCCGCCACCGGCGTCGCGGCTGGCCCTTCCTTCTGGCTCAACAGCTCCAATTCCAGCATGTACGGCCCCGGCTACACCTATCCCACGGCCCCCACGCCCGGCGTTACGGCCCAGGAACTGAACACCGGCAACTACGTGAGCAGCTCCACAGGCAAGGGCGTAGGCGCTTCCAGCGTCTCCTATGCCGATCCGTACTTCTCGGGCCGCGCGCCGGAGATCCTCATGTGGAACTTCGGCGTCGAGCGCAGCATCACCTCCGACCTGACCGTCGCCGTCAACTATGCCGCCAATGAGTCTCACTTCGTCATCAACTCCGGCACCACCGGCTCCAACGCCCGTGGCTACTGGACCAATCAGTTGAACCCGAAGTACCTGGCCGTACTGGGCGGCGTTAAAAACTCCGCCGGTACCAAGCCCATCCTCAGCGACTATGCCACCACGGCCAACGCGGCGATCGTTGCCAGCTACTTCCCGACCGCTCCCACGCCTGCCTTCTTCACCGCAGCCGGCAACGCCAGCTTCAGCACCGCAACCATTGCCCAGATGCTCACCGCATTCCCGCAGTACTCGGGCGTCAGTGACACCTTTGGCAACGTGGGCAACTTCACCTACCAGTCCCTGCAGTTCGTGCTGAACCAGCGCGAGCACAAGGGTCTGTCCTTCAGCGTCAACTACACCTACTCCAAGAACCTGGGCGACGACGGAACCTACCGTTCAGGCTTCGACCTTCCGGGCAACGCCATCTCCAATGGCGCCGGAGGCGCGGGAACCACTTCCTGGAAGGCCGACCGCATCGACCGTTCGATGGCCATCATGTCGATTCCGTCCATCATCCATGCCTACGGCGTCTACAAGCTGCCCTTCGGCAAAGGCAAGATCGGCAGCAACTCCATGCTGGTCCGCACCCTGGCCGGTGGCTGGCAGTTCTCCGGCATCTACTCCTTCCTGTCGGGCTCGCCCCTGGCTGTGGTCAATGGAAGCACCGGCACCGGCCCTGGTCAGGGCCAGGCCATGCCGGATCTGAACCCCAACTACTCCGGATCGCCGCGCAAGGGCGGAAAGTACGGTTCCGGCCCCAACGGCTACAACGCCTGCAACCTGGGCATCAACGCAGCGGGGCAGTCTGGCTGCACCGCTATCCAGTACATCGATCCGACCGCCTTCAGTCTGCCTACCGACCTTTCCATCGGAAGTGGTCTTGACACCACCTACAGCCGGACGCAAACTCAGGGCCTGATCGGCAACGCGCCTCGTACCCTCGCCTATGGCATTCGCAACCCATACACCTGGGATGTGGATGCCGGCATCCGTCGCACCATTCCGATCCACGATCGCCTACAGTTCGTCTTTGAAGCGGATGTGACCAACGTCTGGAACCACGTCACCTTTAGCGCCCCAAGCGCCAGCTGGACGGAAACACCCACCGCTTCCACCTCAACCAACGTCTTCTCCCCCACCTTCGGTGCCATCACCGGTGTCTCCGGCACGTATCCCCCCCGCGACTGGCAGTTCGCCGGTCACATCAGGTTCTAACCCCAACCCGCGATCCGGCTCCGCAAGGCGTCGGATCGCAGCCAATCGGCATAGGGGGAGCGGCAGACCGCTCTCCCCTGCTGCCGACCTCCGGACATGCGGCTCCGGACATGCGGTTCCAGAAGTCGATGTCAGCAGAATCAGGCAATTCGCAGCAGACCGGCTCAGCTTCGATCCAGCAACCAATTTAGATATTTGCCTGTAAATATCCCCCGGCAGAGGCGGTGGCTTTTGGGTTTGCCCCTCAAAGGGGCCTGACCAGCCATCGTGCTGAACAATCTCTACTGTTTCCGCACCCCGAAACCCGTGCCGTAGGCACAGTACAAGTTAGCCCCAGGTTTAAACAGGGGAAGCTGGACTCAAAATGATCTCGGAGTGCCGTAGGCACGGCACAGAAGTTTGTAAATTATATTCTTGGTAGAGCGAGAATACAGACAAGGACGCAAATGGACTGGGGAAGCTGTCCCCTCCATGTCCGACTCCTCCGCTTGAATTACTAAGAAAAATTAAAGGACCCTGGCCGCCTCAGCCTGCGGCTCAACTACCCGCCGGGGCTCAGGCCTCATCAGCGCAAAGACTCCGCGCAACAAAGCGTAGGCTGAAAGCACGCCCAACGCCAGCGAACCCACCGCGGCACACACCAACATGATCGGATTCAACTGATCCATCATTCCTGTTTTTCCTCTAGTCCGTCTGGAACCTGTTCCGTTTTGTCCGCTCTACACGACGCAGAACACACACCGCCCCATCACCAAGATTCTCGCAGAAATCAGCCCCGCGTTGACCCTTATTTCTATTGCCCAATAGAATACCTCTTGAGGGTCAGGAATTTCGAACGAAGTGTATTCCCCCGCTTCCAACCATCCTGCCAGGCAATCCACTCATGTCCATAACGCACATCACGGTGCGCGGCGCGCGCCAGCACAACTTGCGCGACATCTCGGTGCGCATTCCGCGGAACACGTTGACGGTAGTCACGGGACTGTCCGGGTCCGGTAAAAGCTCGCTCGCCTTTGACACCATCTTTGCCGAGGGCCAGCGGCGCTACGTTGAAACGCTGTCAGCCTACGCTCGCCAGTTTCTGGATCAACTGGAGCGGCCCGATGTGGACTCCATCGAAGGTCTGAGCCCGGCCATCTCCATTGAACAGAAGACCACCAGCCGCAGCCCGCGGTCCACGGTGGGCACCATTACCGAGATCTACGATTTCCTGCGCCTGCTCTATGCCTCCGTAGGCACGCCGCACTGCCCCAACTGCGGCCGGCCCATTGCCCGGCAAACGGCCGACCAGATTGTCCAACGCATTCTGGACTTGGCCCAGGGCGAGCGCGTAACGCTGATGGCACCGGTGGTCCGGGGCCGCAAGGGCGAGTTCAAGGATCTGCTGGATCAGATTGAGGCACAAGGATTTAGAGCGCGCATCGACGGCGAGATGATGGATCTCTCCGAGCCTCTCTACCTGGACCGGCGCAAGAACCACACCATTGAAGCGGTGATTGACCGCATCCTGCTGAAGACTGACGGCACGGCAACTGCGGCCCGCACCTTTGGTCCCCGCATTGGCCCGGCCGATGCGCCTGCGCCAACTGCCACCAGCAGTAAGCCCTCAGCTGAGAAGCGTCTCGAATCAGCAGTGTCGAAAGCTCTGCAACTGGCCAACGGGCTGGTTCTGGTGGTGACGGCCAAGGGCGAGGAGCAGCTTTTTTCTTCCTCCATGGCCTGCCCCGACTGCGGTTTGGACGTGCCCAAGCTGGAGCCACGCAGCTTCAGCTTCAACTCCACCTTTGGCGCCTGCCCGGAGTGCCACGGACTGGGGTCGCTCTACGACTTCGATCCGGCCAAGGTGATTACCGACTGGTCCAAGCCGCTCTTGGATGGCGGACTGGGACCGGGATCGAGCTCGCAGTACCTGCTGAAGCTGGTGAATCTGGCGGCAACCCGGTACAAGATCGACCTGAAGCTCCCGTTCGAGGATCTGCCGGTCAAGCATCAGCACATCCTGGTTTACGGGCCGCCCAAGGCCGAGGCCCCGCGCACCGGCTTTCACGGTATCCTGGCCTACCTGCGCGACAGCGTGGAAGAGGCTCGGGGCGAAGAGTATCGCGAGTCGATGATGATGAACTACATGTCGGCCACGCCCTGCCCCACCTGCCGTGGAAAACGATTGCGGCCGGAGTCGCTGGCGGTGCGCATTGGCGGGCTGTCCATCTCCGACTTTACCGGCTTGCCCTTGAACAAGGCGCTCTCCGCGGTCATCAACATCCAGTTCAACCAGCGCGAGGCCAAGATTGCCGACCGTCTGCGCCAGGAGATTGAGGAGCGGCTGGAGTTTTTGTGCGCCGTGGGCCTGAATTATCTCTCTCTGGACCGCAGCGCGGCCACGCTCTCTGGCGGCGAGGGGCAACGCATCCGGCTGGCCACGCAGATTGGCTCCCGGTTGCGCGGCGTGCTGTATGTTCTGGACGAGCCCTCGATTGGCCTGCATCAGCGCGACAACAACCGGCTGATTGAAGCCCTGGAGAGGCTGCGCGACCTGGGCAACACGGTCCTGGTGGTGGAGCACGACGAAGACACCATTCGCCACGCCGATTACGTGGTGGATCTGGGACCGGGCGCGGGACGGCTGGGCGGGCTGGTGGTGGCCGCTGGCACTCCGGTTGAGATCATGGCTTGCCCCGAGTCTTTGACCGGACGCTATCTCTCCGGCCAGCATTCGGTGCTGCAGCGCGCCTATCCCCGGCCGCTGACCGGCAAGTGGATTACGGTGGTCGGCGCGCGTGAGCACAACCTGCAGGAGCTTACAGTGCGTTTCCCGCTGGGCATTATGACGGTGGTGACGGGGGTGAGCGGCAGCGGCAAGAGCACGCTGGTGAACGACATTCTTTACCGCTCGCTGGCGCAGCACCTGTACGGCTCCCGCGAAGACCCTGGCGCGCACGACCATCTGACCGACGCTGAGCAGATCGACAAGGTGGTCCGCATCGACCAGTCTCCGATTGGGCGCACGCCGCGGTCGAATCCGGCCACCTACACGCAGGTGTTCTCGCCCCTCCGCGACCTGTTTGCCATGCTGCCGGAGTCGCGCGAGCGCGGCTACAAGGCCGGGCGCTTCAGCTTCAACGTGGCCGGTGGCCGCTGCGAGGCCTGCAGTGGTGATGGACAACGGCGCATTGAGATGAACTTCCTTCCCGATGTGTACGTGCAATGCGAGGTGTGCAACGGCCGCCGCTACAACCAGGAAACCATGGCGGTGAAGTTCCACAACCACTCCATTGCCGACATTCTGGATCTGACCATTGAGGACGCGCTGGCGGTGCTGACGGATGTGCCGCAGGTGCGCCAGAAGCTGCAAACGCTGGTGGACGTAGGTTTGGGCTACGTGCATCTGGGCCAGAGCGCCACCACGCTCTCCGGCGGCGAGGCGCAGCGCATGAAGCTGGCTCGCGAGCTGAGCAAGCGCCAGACCGGACGCACCCTCTACCTGCTGGACGAGCCCACCACCGGGCTGCACTTCGACGATGTGCGCAAGCTGATGGAGGTTCTGCACCGGCTGGCCGACCTAGGCAATACGGTGATCATCATCGAGCACAATCTGGACGTGATCCACAACGCGGACTGGGTGATTGACATGGGCCCGGAGGGCGGCGAAGAGGGCGGCAGGCTGGTGGCGGAGGGCCGTCCAGCAGCGGTGGCTGCGATTGACGCCTCGTTTACCGGCCAATTCCTGCGCCGCTACTATACAGCCGCGGATGGGTCGCTTGTTCCTCCCGCATCGGAGGAGTTGATTGCCGCATCCAGCCCCAGCCCTGATCAGTCCCTTAGCACCCATCCGCTACAATCGAGCGAGCCAGCCAAGGCACGCCCCGCGCGCAGGCCGGCTGGCTCGCCGGCCAAACCCGCGCGCAAGAAGAAGACAGGGCAACCATGAGCACGCTTCCGAAAGACGATTCGACGCCCCAGTTGCACGAGCCTAATAGCGCCGGCGCGGACGCTACATGCGAGGGTGCGTTGGCTGGCCCTGTGGCAGCACAAGCCGAACCGGGAACGCGTGAAGGGGCGGAGCCCCCGGCTCCGCAGCCGCTGCTCTTCCAGAACTGGGAGCACAGTGCTGTAGCGCCCGCGGAGCGGATTCCGCACCTGGGCCATTGCGTTCTGCTGGCCTTGTTTGCCCTGATTGCGTTGCTGCTGAGCAGCCTGGCCGTCTCCGCCGCGTTGCGCGTGCATCTTTACGGCATCGGCAAGCGCGCTGACGCCATGCTCGACATCCACTACACACTGGGTAGCGAGCTGATTCTCTATCTGGTGACCCTGGCCATTGCCTACTTCGTCTTTCCGCTCTTCTGGCAGAAGAGCTTTTTGGACGGCATCCAGTGGAACGGCCGGACGGCTGCGCGCTTGCACTTGCAACTGATCTTCTGCGCCTTTCTGTGCTTCCTGCTCGCCATGCTGAGCGGACTGCTGATCAGCAGCCCCAAGAACGCGCCGATCGACAAAATCTTCCAATCGCCGGGCGCGCCGTGGCTGATGTTTGCCTTTGGCGTGACTATTGCGCCGTTCTTTGAAGAGATGTTCTTCCGCGGCTTCTTTCTGCCGGCCATGTGTACGGCCTGCGACTGGGTCAACGAGCGCATCAACAAGACGGTGCCGCCCCTGTTGGGCGAGCGCGGCCATCCGCGCTGGTCCAGAAGTGCAATGATCTCCGGCGCGAGCTTTACCAGCCTGGCCTTTGCCGCCATCCACCTGGCGCAGACCGGCTACTCGTGGGGATCGTTTGCGCTGCTGATCTGCGTGAGCCTGGTGCTGAGCGTGGTGCGACTGACGACGCGCTCCCTGGCCGCCAGCGTGCTGGTACACGCCGCGTACAACTTTCTGCTCTTCTCCGTCATGCTGATTGGGTCAGAAGGTTTCCGGCATATGGACAAGCTGTGAACAGTGGACAGTGGGCAGTGGACAGTGCTCAGAAGCTGAAGCGAACGGCCTATGCAGGTAGTCGGCCTCTTGCTGATCATCATGAGACGTTTGGCGTTCCTGGAAGAATCGTGAGAAACAAGCTGGCCG
>Ga0181529_10000906_pt1 | contig 41019 bp, 32 predicted proteins | sample PEATcosm2014_Bin_36_FD_119763 | JGI IMG/M metagenome (GOLD analysis project Ga0181529, IMG submission 119763) | Peatland microbial communities from MTU Mesocosm Facility, Houghton, MI, USA - PEATcosm2014_Bin10_30_metaG | ecosystem: Environmental > Terrestrial > Soil > Wetlands > Peat | place... | reverse complement strand
GCGGAGGCTCTTGCCGCCGGGGTTATCGCCCGCTATTGGATTGAGAATATCTTCACGCAGTGGCATCGGAAGTGAACTCCAGCGACCGGACCTCCAGCAGCGGAACTTCCTCGCCATCCACGATGAACGACTTCTGCCCTACCGGGAACTCATGGCCCTCATCGTCGGCAACCCACTCGGTGACGCGGCCCAGCCAAACGGTTTCGTCGTCGGACTTCCACGAAAACGGATAGATTGCGGGAATCAGCACCTGCCCGATGTCCGTTCCCTTGAAACTCGGGCCGGTCAGGACGAAAGCGGGAGTCCACAGCGTGTCGCGCAGGACACGAGGCGGCGCGATTTGAACGGAGGCGATGTGCTGGAACGGGATCCACAGATAGGCTCCCGCCGCATACATTTCCAGGCGCGGACCGATTGCAGGGTCGGTATCGCTGATGGATTGAAATGGTTTCCCATTCAGCTTTCCCGGCGGAGACGCTTGCGCCGGCGCCGAGGGAAACTCCTGCTTCTGAAACATCGAATTGCGGGTCTTTTCGCCGTGCAGGGCGGAGTAATACAACACCGCGCCCATTTCGGCTTCGGGGCTGCCTTTGGCCAATACACCCAACTGCTTCTCCGCGCGGTCGTACTGCCCGGAGAAGCAGAGGAGATCGAAAAGAAACGTCCGCACCGCGGTATCCGCGGGGTTGTCGCGGAGAAAGACGTTCAGCGCTTTCTCCGCGTCCCGGACCTTCCCGGCGTCGAGAAGTTCCTTGGCTATCATGTTGGGGCCTAGGATCCGATGGCCTTAGGAGCGGCGAAATCGGGCTTCATCGTCGCGAGGTCGTAGCCCTTGCTGATCGCAGCGTCGAGTGAGCCGTCGTCCTTCTCCGGCTTGTAAGCGATTTCCACGGCCTGGAAAGCGAAACTGACCGATTCGGTGGGGTTCTCGTTGCTGCCCGATAACTGCACCGAAGTGATGAGCGCATCCTTGAGATAGATGCGGAAGTAATCGTCTTGTTTGTCGCCCACCGGCTTGTCGTAAAGGATGTAGACGTCCTTCAAGATGTCGCCGCTGGCGCAGTGATCGCACAATAGGGGCGAGGTTTTGTCCAGGACCTTCATAATGGTCAGGTTGGAAAAGTCCGCCCGTCCGGCTTTGGCTTCCTTGCCGGACGCACCGGCCCCATAAGTGGACGTTTGGCTCACACCCCAACTAAACGACAGGATGTCGATACCGTCCGTCTTGCCCGCACTTGGTCCCTTGACACCGTCGATATACAGATACGCGTTTACAGCCACAATATGCTCCTCTCTTCAGCACCCTTGGTAAACTCTACACAAAAACTTGCAGCGCACCCCTACTTGGCCGGCGCCGGCAGATCCGCCACCAAACGCAGCGAAACCGTCAGTTCCTCAAGCTGGAAGTGCGGCCGCAGAAAAGCGACGGCCCGGTAACAACCCGGCTTCCCCGGAATTTCCGTCACATCCACGCGAGCTTCCCGCAGCGGACACCTTGCCTTCATCTGCGGCGACGCCGTGTCATCCGGGACCACATACCGTGTAATCCAGCGGTTCAGGAAAATCTCGGCGTCGGTGCGCGACATGAAGCTGCCGATCTTATCCCTCATCATGACCTTCAGGTAATGCGCGAAACGCGAGACCGCCATCAGGTAAGGAATCTGTGTCGACAGACGGGCATTGGCATTAGCCGCATCGGTGTCCCACAGCTTAGGCTTCTGGCAACTCTGCACGCTGAAAAATGCGGCGTAGTCGGTGTCCTTACAGTGCACCAGGGGCACAAAGCCGAGGTCCGCCAGCTCTTTTTCGCGCCGGTCGGTTATCGTCATCTCGGTGGGGCACTTCATCGCCAGGTCGCCTTCATCGGTGTAGAAGTTATGGACCGGCAGGCCGGTCACCAAGCCGCCGCCTTCCACCCCGCGCATTGCAACGCACATGCCAAACTGCGTGAAGGAATTTGTCATCCGCGAGGCGAGGGCGTAAGCCGCGTTCATCCACAGGTACTTCGAATGGTCGGACCCATCCACGTGCTCTTCGTAATTGAAGTCTTCCACCGGCTTGGTGTCCTTGCCGTAAGGCAGCCGGCCCAAAACACGGGGCAGCGTGAGCGCCACATAGCGGGAATCTTCCGACTGCCGGAAGCCCTTCCACTTGGCGTACTCCGTGGTATCGAGAATCTTGGCCAGGTCGCGCGGAGCGTCCAGCGCGGTCCAGGACGGCAGGTTGAGCATGTCGCAACTGGCCGCCGTGCAGAACGGCGCATGAGCGGCCGCCGCGACGTGCGAAACCTGGTCCAGCAATTCAATGTCCTCGGGGTGCTTGCCGAACTCGAAGTCGCCCACCAGCGCACCGAAGGGTGCGCCACCGAACACGCCGTACTCTTCCTCGTAGACCTTCTTGAACAGGGCGCTTTGGTCGAATTCCGGCGCCCGCTGCAAATCCTTCAGCAGCTCCTTCTTGCTGCAATTGAGGACGCGGATCTTGAGCATGGTGCCGGTCTCGCTCTGATCCATCAGATATTTGACCCCACGCCAGGTCCCTTCCAGTTTCTGGAACGACGCGTGATGCAGGATCTCGTTTAATTGGATCGACACCAGGTGGTCGATCTGCGCAATGCGGGCGTTGATCATCATCTCCGCATCGCGCGCCACGGTCATGGAGCCTTCCAGGACCTGCGCCACAAACTCTTTCACCAGGTTCTTGCCGCGCTCGCGGGAAGCCGGCTCCGTGCCAAAACGGCCTTCTTCGACAATCTGATCGAGCAGGCTCTTCTCCTGGACCTGTTCGACGGCAGCCGCGGCAGCCTTCGCACTCTTTGGCTCAGCCATGGGAATCCCCACCCTTTCCCTTTCCAATTTCGCCCTTCAGCTTGTCCAGCTTCTCTGTGTTGCCGACACTCTCCAGTAACAACTCCTCCAGCTTGTCATTACCCTGCAAGCTGCCGCGAAGATCGGAAAGTCGCGTCCGCAAATCGAGCAGTTCCTTGAGCGGCTTCACCTGGCGCGCCACGTTCTGGGGCTCGAAGTCTTCCAGTTTGGCGAACTTCAAGTCCACCTTGAGGTTAGCGGCATCGGGCTCGTCGCTTAGCTTATTCTCCACCGAAAAGTTCAGGTGCGGTTTCATACCATCCAAAACCGTGTCGAAGTTGTCGGGATTAACCTCGACGAACTTGCGATCCTTCAACCTGGGTAGAGGCTGTTCCGGTTGGCCTGTGAAATCCCCCAGTACGCCAACCACGAACGGGAGCTCCTTCAACTCAATCGCTCCGCCCACCTCCACGTCATACGTGATCTGGACGCGTGGTGAGCGTACCCGATCCAACTTATGCTGCGTACTCTCTCTAGCCATGGAACCTCCCTAAGAAATCGTTCAGTGAAACACACTATATGCGACCCGGGACCGAACGTCAAGTCTTTTGCGGAATCCAAGTACCAGTTCCAACGGATGATACGCCGCCGGCTCGAAACTCACAGCAGCACCAGGCGGCGCTCCACCAGTTTCCGCACCACCGCGCAACACTGCCGGCGCACCTGCTCCGCATCCACCTGGACCGTCGTTGCCAGATCCCGTCCGAGTTCATTCAAGGTCCGGCTCCCATCACAGTTACGCAGGAAATCAGCCACAACCGGATCGAGTGCCAGCGAGCTGGGTAGGGCTCCCGGCCGCCGGAGTAGCATCGAGGATGGTCGCCACTCCCCTGCCTCCAGGTGCATCTGCTGGTCGATCCACACATCGGATGGCAGCCTGGGTTTCCAGCCCATCATCTGGTCTTCGGAACGTTCCGTTTCCAGCCGGTCTTGGTTGGCAAATAACTCCACAACGGATTCGCCGAATGGCACCGTGCAATCCAGGCTGGATACCTCCTCTATGCGGATCCAGTTACTGCCGGACCTCCGCCGCAAGGCCATAATTCCCCCTTGGACCTCTTCCACGCCACGGGCGCGGTAATACGCCATCCATTCGTCGAACCTCTGATTTGCGGTTAGGGGCGAATACGGCATCATCCTGCCGATGCGTTCGGAGGCGTAGGCGGCAGCCGAACGCATGTAACTGCGCAGCACCCAGGCGTCGCAGCCTGTATCTTGCAGCCACTCCGCCAGCCGGTCCCGCCAGGATTGCCCTTTCACCTGCACCCATTCGAGAGTGATCTGCAAAAAGCCGCCTTCGTTCAGATAGCGCGGCGCCGCCCGGATTAGTTCCCGGCAGTAGCCGTCCAATTCCATGCTGTTTTCGCAATAGATCTGGTCCGCCGACGGAGTGACAAAAAACGGCGGGTTGCTCGCGATCAGATCGAACATCCGGCCTTGGACGGGTTCGAATGTATCGCCTGTCACACATTCGACATTCTTCACACCATTCAGCCAGACGTTGAACCCGGCAAATTCGGTCGCGCGCGGGTTCAAGTCGCTCGCTACCACGTGGCGGCTGTGACGCGAAGCCAGGACAGCCAGTATCCCGCAACCGGCGCCCAGATCCAACGTCGCCTCGGAACGCCGCCGGATGGTGAACATTTGTAGCAGCCGCGTGGAAGGGTTAGGCCACAATACCATCCCCGAGGCGTCCGGCGATTCCAGCGTGCGGGCCGGATCGGCAGCGAACAGAAACCCTTCGCATGGCGTAAGCATCACCTTGGGAATGAAGCGGCCGCCCTCGCGAACCAGCAGTCCAGTCTCCAGCAGTTCGGTAACCACTGGCGCCGGGACTAATCCCGCGAAGGACTCAGCTTCCTGCGGTACGCCCAGGAAGAACCAACGCAACAGCGCGTGCAGCGCGGTGGGTTCTATGGTTCGCTCCGACAGCTCGGGCAGGTTGCCCAGGCGGCCGGAAGGCAGGTCGCGCAGCGCCGGGTTCTTCTGGAACTGCTCGTGCGTGAAGCCGGCCTCCCGAAAAAACTCGATCAGTTGCGTCGGATTCGTGGTGAGGGGAGTGAGCATCGGATGTCCTCGCAACACTGTAGCGCAAAACCCGCGGAATGGCGCAACACGAAGTATTTCCGCCCGGTTCGCGTAAACCAGTTGGCATCAGTGGCAAGTTCTGGTACTGTGAATGCGAATGCGGCGATTGCAACCGGTGATCTGGACCAAGGGCACGTTTCTCACGCCCCAACACCTGCAGCTCCAGGACCGCTTCCTCGAGAACCTCCTGGAGTTCCACCTGGAAAGTCTCTCGTTCCGCCCCTGGGGCTTCGCCACGCTGCAAATCAGCCGGGAAGCTCTCGCCGGCGGAGTCTTCGCTATCGCCAGCGCGTCCGGGCTGCTGCCCGACGGACTGATCTTCGATATACCCGCATCCGACAGCGCCCCGCCGCCCAAGGAACTGGCCGACTGTTTCGAGCCGGATCAGACCGCGCTCGATATCTATCTGGCTGTGCCGCAATATCGCGAGCGTGGTCTGAACGTGGCCTCTTCCGCGCACGACAGCGGAGCCAGGTACCGCGCGGAAATGGAAGTCTTCCGCGACGAAAACACCGGCCTTACCGAAAAGCCGGTTCAGGTGGCCCGCAAAAACCTGCGTCTGCTGGTGGAGGGCGAGAATCGCGACGGCAGTTCGACCTTACGCGTAGCCCGTATCCTGCGCAGCGAAACCGGCACCTTCCAACTGGACCCGGCCTTTGTGCCGCCGCTGGTCGATTTCGCCGCCAGCGACCACCTGATTTCGATCGCGCGCCGCCTGGTGGAGATTCTCACCGCGCGCTCCAGCGCCATCTCCGGGCTGCGCCGGCAGAAAAATCAAAGTCTGGCCGATTTCACCGCCGCCGATATCGCCAATTTCTGGCTGCTCTACACCGTGAATACGGCCTTCCCGGTTTTCCGCCACCTCTTCGAGACCCGCCGCGGACATCCCGAAGCCCTGTTCAACGCGATGCTCTCGCTGGCCGGTGCGCTCTCCACGTTCTCCACCGCCATTCACCCGCGCGACCTGCCGCCCTACGATCACGACAACCTGGGCGGCTGCTTCGGCGACCTGGATGAGAAGCTGCGCACGCTACTCGAAACCGTGGTGCCCACCAACATCGTGTCGCTGCCGCTCAAGCTGGTCCAGCCAGCCATCTATGCCACCGCGCTCGACAACGATAAGTACCTGGTCAACACGCGCATGTATCTGGCGGTGAGCGCCGAAACCAGCCAGGCGGAGATCGTGAATAAGACGCCGCAGTTAGTCAAGGTCTGTTCGGCTGCCCACATCGACCACTTAGTGCGGCAGGCGCTGCCCGGCGTGCCGCTCACTTACGTCACCGCGCCGCCGAGCGCGATTCCCGTCAAATTGAATTACCAGTATTTCAGCCTGAGCCAGTCCGGCCCTGCCTGGGAAGCGGTGTTGCGCGCCCGCAACCTGGCCGCCTACGTCCCCGCCAACCTGCCCAACCCGCATCTCGAGCTGATCATTCTGCTGCCGCAAGCGGGGTGAGGGTTCAAGGGCGGGCTCCGTTCTCCCACCCTCGATTTACCCGCTCGTCTTGCTCATGCCCGATGTTCCACCTCCTGAGCCAATGTGGAAGTACCATCTGACCTTGATGCGCTCCCAGTAAGTTACCGCGCCGTCGCCGCCGACCCTCAGAAGAATGGTCCCCGCATAGTTTTGCTCAATGTACACGTCGACAGCTCCATGACGATGATCGTTCGCCCCTTGCGTAAACTCAAGCTCAAGCCCGGACTTGCCTTCTGGCTGAATATTGACGCATACAGACTGTCCTGGCAGGATGAGCGGAATATGTTTTACGCCCCGCCCAAACCTGAGATTGACGTCTCGGATCGGAACATCCCCTTTATTGGCGGCCCCAACGTCTATGCCCGGGGTCCACCACGCCACGAAACCTCCGAGCATCAACAGCATCGCCGCTGGTACGGCTGACGACCGTCGTCTATGCAACGACAGTGCAAATCGATTTGCCATTCGGAAACCCCATATCCGCATTGATATGCCGGCTCAGCTTCCACATGCGGTTGACAGACGGAACCGCCTGCCCCACTTTGCAGCATCAATGCCGAGCCGGCTCAGTGCCGCACCAGCAGGAACACGATCATCCCGCCGATCAGAAACATCAGCAGCCCCAATATCGCCAGCAGCAGGAAGTTGGTCGATGGCGCCTTGACCGGCGGCGGCTGCGCGGGAAACTGCGGCGCCGCCACACGCGGCATCGCCGGTTGCGCCATGACAGGCACTTGCGGCGGGCTCGCATGTGGCATCTGCGGCATGTTCGCGTACGGCATCTGCGGCACCGGTGGCATCGGTGGCATTTGCGGTATCTGCGGATAACCGGCCGCCGGTGGCGGGGCGGGAGCGGCATCCACACCCGGCGTTGCACCGATCGAAATCATACGCGTGTATTCGCTGGGCCCCTGCGGTGCGCCGGGCACCTGTTCCTGCGGCGGCGCGGGTGGAATCGCAAACGCCTGGGTCGCGCCGGCTGGCGCGCCATGCCACGATTCGACAGGCGGAGCCGACGGCGTCCCCGATGCGGACGGGAATCCGGACGCCACCGGCAACGGCGGTCCCTGGCTTCCCAGAGCCGGAGCCTGGAAGAACCGAGTGAATTCGCCCCCTTGCGGCCGGCTCTCCGGTGGCGGCTCGATCGACCCCGATTGAAACGTGCGGTCGAATTCCCCACCCTGCACTGGCGGCGGTGGTGGCGGCCAATCCCCGGCCGCCGGCGCGGACGGCATGGCGGCCTGGAACATCCGCGTGAATTCTCCGGGGCCGCTGGGAGCGGCCGGGGGCGCCGAATAGGGCGTGGGTTCCGCCGTCGGTGTGGCCGCCGCTTGAAACATACGGGTGAACTCGCCCGGCTGCGATGCTACGGGCGGTGGTGCTTGCACCGGACTCGCCGGTACGGCGGCTGGCGGCAGAGGTTCCACGGGCGCAAGAATTGGCTGCCTGACTTCGGTCGTAGTGGCCGTTACGGGCGCCGGAACTGCCTGAAACAATCGCGTAAACTCGCCCGGCTGCGAACTGGCAGGTGACGGCGCGGGCGTTGCCGCGCTTGGTGGCGGAATGGGCGGCGCAGCAGGCGCCGCGGCTGGCGGCGGCTGTACCGAAGCCGCTCCGATGGCAACGGGCGGCGTGACCTCAGCCGCCGCTGGAGGAACTGGCGTCACCCGCGTTGCCGGTGCCGGAGCTTGAAACAATCGCGTGAACTCACCCGGTCCGGAACTCGCCTCAACCGGACTGGGCGAAGGAAGAGGCGCCAAAGGCGCCGTGGCAAGCGGTGCGGGCGCGGCCATCGGCCGTTGCGGCAACGGCTCCGCCGGCGCGAGAACGGTAGGCTGCGAGACATCGTTCGCTGCCGGAGGGGCTGGCGCGGCCTGCACCGGAACCGCCTGAAACAATCGCGTGAACTCACCCGGCTCGGGACTCGCCTCCGCCGGAGCGGTCGGGGGTGGCGGCGCCAGAGGCTCCCCGGCAAGCGGTGGGGCAACCGGAGGCGCGACAGGCGCTGCGGCTCGCGGCTGCTGCACCGGCTCCGCTGGCGCGGCAACGGACTGCGGGACATCGGCGTTCGCCAGAGGGGCTGCCGACAACGGCGCTACCACGGGAGAAGCCGCCGTCTGAAACATTCGCGTGAACTCACCCGGTTCGGGACTCGGCGCGGCTGGCTCAGGCGGCTGGGGCGCGCTGGGCGCCGCCATCATCTGGCCGGTCGGCGCCCGCTGCGGTTCGCGGAACATGTCGGCATATCCACCGGGCTGCGCGATGGGTGCGGGCGCGGGCGGCTGCGACAGCGCGGCTGGTGGCGCGGCAGGTGGTGGTGGCGCGGGCGCGTCTACCGCCGGAACCTTCCATGCGCCCGCTCGACTGAGCTTCTGCGCCTCCATCGCGGCGGCCTGTTCCTGATCCTTCAGCCACTCCACCAGGTGCTGGAACGGTGGCGCGACCGTCACCAGGTACAACGTTCCTTGGTTGTCGTTGCCGGCTTCGACCATCCGCGCCAGCGAACTCGGTGGAAGCGAGCGCAGCCGCGCCAGCAGTATCTGGTTATCCGGCGACTGTCCGCCCACCAGAAAGTGAACCGTCACTGCCGTTCCCGGCCCGTTCTGCCGCGCCCGGAAGCTCTTTGGGCCCTCTCCGGGCAGCGGTTCCAACAGCTCGTACTTTTGATAGACGCCCATCGAACCCTCCGCTGTCATCTGACATCGTACCGCGCCTGATGCAAATTTGAGCGCTACGTCCGGCCGCTTATGCTACCCTATCCGGAGCGGACTTATGAACTTGTTATCGAGGGTGGTCTGGTCGGAGGGCATGTACCTGGGACCGCATCACTTCCAGGTGCAGAGCCGCTATTTCGAAGATTCCATTCAGTTCGCTACCTCGTCGCTGTGGTTCGCTTCCTACGGCTTGGCGGGTGTGGAGATGGATGCGGAAGCGCTCCATAACGGCACCGTTTCGGCGATCCACGCGCGGGGAATTTTCCGCGACGGCCTGCCCTTCAACATGCCGGAGAGCGATCCGCTGCCGGAGTCGCGTGCGATTGCCGACCTGTTTCCGCCCACCCGCGACGCGATCGTGGTGCTGCTGGCCATTCCGCCGCGCAAGCCCAACGGCTTTAATTGTTCGCTGCCGGATGGCGAGGCCGCCGACGCCCGTTTCACCGCCGAACCGCGCGTGCTGCCCGATGAGAACACAGGCACCGACGAACGCACGGTGCATTTAGGGCGCAAGAATCTGCGCCTGCTGCTCGACACCGAACCCGCTGGCGACCTGATCGCGATGCCCATCGCGCGTGTCGTGCGGGACGGGGCCGGCCACTTCGCCTACGACGCGAATTACGTTCCACCAGTGCTGCGGATCTCCGCCTCCACACGGCTTATGCTGCTGCTGCAGCGCCTGATCGAAATTCTGGGCGAAAAGAGCGCCGCCATCGCCATGGGCGCGCGCAACACGTCCGGCGGCGTCGCCGAGTTCTCGACGCGGCAGATCGCCAGCTTCTGGCTGATGCATGCGGTGAATTCGGCACTGACGCCGCTGCGCCACCAGTTGATCGCCAAGCGAGGCCACCCGGAAGAGCTGTTCGAAGAAATGTCGCGCCTCGCCGGCGCCTTATGTACCTTCGCTCTCGATTCGCACCCGCGCGACTTGCCGCTCTACGATCACGACAACCTCAGCGCTTGCTTCGAAGCGCTCGACCGCCACATTCGCACGCACCTGGAAATCATCGTTCCCACCAACTGCATCTCGATTCCGCTGCGGCGCACGGCAGATTACTACTACGAAGGCGACGTCGCCGACCAGCGCTGCCTCGGACGTTCGCGCTGGCTGCTGGCGATTCGCGCCCGCATGGGCGACGCCGAACTGATGGCCAAGGCACCGCCGCTGATCAAGGTATGCAGCCCGGCCTTCGTGCGCGAACTGGTGAAGCGTGCCCTCCCCGGGCTGACGCTGACTCATCTGCCCGTGCCGCCGGCCGCGGTTTCCGCCCGCGTCGAGACGCAATACTTCGGCCTCAACAAGGGTGGCCCCTGCTGGGATCACATCAACTTGACGCGCAAGGTGGGCGCGTACGTACCCGGCGAGATTCCCAATCCCGAAATTGAGATCTTAGTCGTTCTGGATAATTGACATGAGCCCTACAGCCAGTACCCGCAGGCCGGAAAACCTGCCGCTCATTTTCCAAGAAGTCTTCACGGCGATCGAACGGCTGCGCTCCAACCGCCAGGGCGTCACCGATTCGCAATCCTTCCGGCATCACACCCGCGAAGCGCTCCGCACCGCCGCCAACCAGGCGCTCGCCGCCGGTTATCCATCCGAAGACGTTAAGCTGGCGACCTTCGCCACCGTCGCGTTCCTCGATGAATCCGTCCTCAACTTGCAGAATCCCATTTTCTCCGGCTGGCTCAGTAAGCCGCTGCAGGAGGAGTTGTTCGGCACGCACATCGCCGGCGAAGTCTTCTTTCAGCATTTGCAGCAGCTCCTCGGCCGCAACGATTCCGTGGACCTCGCCGACGTGCTCGAGGTCCACTATCTCTGCCTGCTGCTCGGCTTTGGCGGCCGCTATAGCGCCGGCAATCGCGGCGAACTGGCGCAGGTGATGAGCCTCACCGCCGAAAAGATCCGCCGCATTCGCGGCCAGTTCGGTCCGCTTTCCCCGACCTGGATGCTCCCGCAGGAAAAGGTGGTGGTCCGCGCCGATCCGCTGGTGCGAAAACTGGGATGGCTGGCGCTGGCCTGCGCGATCCTGATGGTGCTGTTGTTCGGCGTCTACAAGCTCGCTCTCGGTTCCGGAGTCTCGGACGTCGAAGCCATCGCGACATCGCCGCGGTAACGAGGAGATCCAAGTGACCACTCTCTACATATTGCTCGCGGTTGCACTGGTGGCCCTGATCGTCCTGGTGGTTCTTTACTTCGTTAAGAAAAAGAAGGACAAGGCCGCTGCCGAGTCGGGCGAACCCGTCGCACCCGGCGGAGACGACGTTTCGCTCCTCATACACGCAGCCGAGGCCAAGCTCTCCGCCGCCAGAATCGCCGAGGGCGCACGGATCGCCAACCTCCCGGTTTATCTGCTGATGGGCGAGCCCGGCAGCACCAAGACCAGCGTCGTGGTTCACTCCGGCCTCGACCCGGAACTGCTGGCCGGCCAGGTGTATCAAAATGCCGACGTCGTGCCAACCAGGACCGCTAACATCTGGTTCTCGCGCCATAGCATTTTCGCCGAAGCCGGCGGCAGGCTGCTGGCGGATTCCAGCCAGTGGAACCGCTTCGTCCGCAGGCTGCAACCGAAATCTTCAGTGGTCGGCAAAGGCGTGCAGGCGTCGCGCGCGGCGGTGGTCTGCTTTGACGCCGAGACGTTCACCCGTGCCGGCGCGCAGGAAGCCGTGGTCAACGCCGCCCGCACCTTGCGCGCCCGCCTGGGCGAGATTTCCCAGGCGCTCGGCATCAACCTCCCGGTCTACGTCCTGTTCACCAAGATGGACCGGCTGCCGTTCTTCATCGAATACGTGCGCAACCTGAGCAACGACGAAGCCACGCAGGTGCTCGGCGCCACGCTTCCGCTTCTCACCGGCCGTGGCGAGGGCGTCTACGCAGAAGAGGAGACCGCGCGTTTGACGGGTACCTTCGAGCGCTTGTTCCGATCGCTCGCCGACGCCCGGCCGGAATTCCTGGCGCGCGAGACCGATCGCACGAAGCTGCCCGCCACCTACGAGTTTCCCCGCGAGTTCCGCAAAATTCGTCCCGCCGTGGTGCAGTTTCTGGTGGATCTGTGCCGGCCCAGCCAGTTGAGCGTGGGGCCACTGTTGCGCGGCTTCTACTTCACCGGCGTGCGGCCCATCATCATCAATGAAGCCGCTCCGGTTGCCGCCGCGGCTCCGCAGTCTCAGAGCAACTACGGATCGGCCGCCGGCGCCACAGGCATCTTCAAAGCGGGTGCGCAAGCGCAGGCCGCGCAGACCCCTCCGCAGCAAGTGGGAGCGACGCGCAAAGTGCCGCAGTGGCTCTTCCTCAGCCACTGGTTCACCGATGTTCTGCTTTCCGACCGCGCCGCCATGGGCGCCAGCGGTTCCAGCACCAAAACCAGTTTTGCGCGCAGGGTGCTCTTCATCGCGGCTGCCGCGTTGTGCCTGCTGCTCTCCATTTTCTTTACGATCTCCTTCTTCAATAACCGCAGCCTGGAAACCCGGGTGCGCACCGCGGCCGAAGGCAGCGCCGCCGCCGGTTTGGCCGCCGCCAACCTGGCGCCTGTCGAAAGTCTGCGCAAGCTCGAAGCGCTCCGCCAATCGCTCGAAACGTTAGTCCAATACCGTCGCGAAGGCGCACCGTTTTCTTACCGCATGGGACTCTTCGTCGGAGACGATCTCTATCCCGAAGCCTGGCGCATTTATTTCGCCCGTTTTCGCCAGCTACTCTTCGCGCAAACCCAAGACGCCATCCTGCAAGGGCTGAGCGGTCTGCCGCCAACCCAGGGGCCGGATTACCAACCCACTTATGACGCGCTGAAGGCCTATCTCATCACCACGAACCACCACGAGCACAGCAGCAGCCAGTTTCTTTCGCCCGTGCTGATGAAGTGGTGGGCGGGCGACCGCGCCATCGATCCCGAACGCCAGCAGCTCGTGCAGAAGCAATTCGATTTTTATTCCGACGTCCTCCAGCAGGAGAATCCGTACTCGGAAGCGAACGACGCAGTCGCCATCGAACGAGCGCGCCATTACCTGGCTCAGTTCGCCGGCACGGAGCGCGTCTACGCTTTCATGCTCGCCGAAGCCAACCGCAAGAATCCGCCCATCAATTTCAATCGGCAGTTCGCCGGCTCGGCTCAAGTCGTGTTGGAGACGCACGAAGTGCCCGGAGCGTTTTCCAAGGGCGGCTGGGCTTTCATGAAGGACGCCATCCTCCACGCCGACCGCTACTTCGCCGGTGAGCAGTGGGTGCTCGGCGACCAGGCCTCCGCCAACATCGATCGCGCCAAGCTGGCGCAGGACCTGCGCGCGCGCTACAACGCCGACTTTATCCAGCATTGGCGGACCTATGTCAAGTCGGCTTCAGTAGTCCGCTACGCGAGTCTGGCCGACGCTTCGCAGAAGTTGACCCAGCTCTCCGGCAACCAGTCGCCGCTGCTCGAGTTGTTCGCGCTGGCGTCGCTCAACACGGCGGTGGACGATCCCGACGTGGCGACGGTCTTTCAGCCAGTGCAGACGGTGGTCCCGCCGGGCAGCACCGACCGTTTCATCCTGCCGCCCAACCAGAACTATATCAACGCGCTCGTGACGCTGCAGGCATCTCTCGAATCGATTGCCACCCAGGGCGCAACGCCCACCGACACGGCTGCCGGCCCGACGCTGCAGAACGCCACGCAGGCCAAGGTCACCACGCGCCAGATGGCGCAGGCCTTCCGCATCGATTCGGAAACCCATCTCGAGGCCGGTGTGCAGAAGTTGCTGGAAGACCCAATCGTCTACGTGGAAGGCCTGCTGCGCGCGCTGGGACCCGCGGAGCTGAATGGCAAAGGCAGGTCTCTGTGCGGGCAGTTCCGCGCCGTGCTGTCCAAGTATCCATTCAATCCCAACGCCAGCGTGGATGCCACCGTGGCCGATGTCAACGGCCTTCTGCACAAGCCTGATGGGGCGCTGTGGAGCTTCTACGATCAGAATCTGCAGAAGCTGCTGGTCAAGCAGGGGTCGCAATTCGTCATCGGTCCCTCCGGCGGCGTGAACCAGGCCTTCGTCAACTTCTTCAATGCGGCCGCCACGTTCTCCGACGCAATCTACGCTGGCGGTGCGCAGGACCCGCACTTCACCTACATGCTCACGCCGGAACCTTCGGAGGGTATCCAGACGGTGAACCTGCTGATTGACGGGCAGAGCATCAGCTACTCCGGCGGCGCGGCTGCAGCCAAGCAGATCGTCTGGCAAGGCGGCGGTGCGCACGGCTCGAAGGCCTCCGTGAAATTCGGCGGTCCGGAAATCTCATTCTCGGAACACGATGGGCTGTGGGCCGTATTCCGTTTCTTCAAAGAGGCGGAACGTTGGACTCCCGCCGGCGCCGGTTATTCCCTCGAATGGATCATTCGCGCGGGCAAGGATCCGATGAAGCTGCCCAACGGCAAACCACTCACGGTCCACTTTGAACTCGACATGAACGGTGCGCCGGCGGTCTTCCAGGTCGGCTATTTCTCGCGTCTCGCCTGCGTATCGGACGTCGCGCGCTAACAATGCCGCGGCCGTCAGGGAGCGGTCGCCCGGGTTATTACGGAACGAGGCCTTATGGCAGAAAGATTCTCGAAAGTCTCCGTCGGCATCGAGGTTGGCGAAAGCACGCAGCCAATCCACGAAGTGCCCGATTCCGACACCCCATTTCGTATTCTGATCCTCGGCGATTTCAGCGGGCGCGGGGCCCGCGGCGAGCGGGCGCCCATCGCCGGACGCCGCCCGAAGGCCGTGGACTGCGACAATCTTGACGAAGTGCTTGCATCGATTTCGCCCTCAGTCCAGCTTCCGCAAGGCAAGCTTCGGTTCGCTGCGCTCGACGATTTTAATCCCGATCGCATTTATCGGCGCACCGATGTCTTTCGTAAGCTCGACGCCGTGCGCGACCAGCCGCCTGTTCCGGCAGCAGCGGCTCCAGAAGCGCCGCAGCGCGCGGCACCCACTGGACGCAATCTTCTCGAAAGCATGATGGCGCAGGCCGATGAAGAGCCGGCTTCCCGCGTAGTATCGGAACCCGACGCAATGGCCGAATTCCTCAAGCGGGCCGTCCAGCCTCATCTGGTGGCGCGCCAGGGTCCCCGTCAACAGGAATGGGCCGCACGCGTCGATGCCGCAGTGGGCGACCAGATGCGTGCCGTTCTGCATCACCCCCATTTCCAATCGCTCGAAGCCGCGTGGCGCGCGGTCGCCATGCTGATTGACCGGCTCCAACCCGACGCCGATCTCAAGATCTACGTTTTCGACGCCACGCTCGACGAACTGGTGGGGCAGAATTCACCTTGCCCATCCGCGGATCTTGAAAAGTGCCTCGGTGGCTCTTCAGCCCCTTGGTCGCTGATCGTGGGCAATTATGCATTCACCCGTTCCGCCGAGGATGCCGCCCGTTTGCAATGCCTTGGCAAACTCGCCGCATCGTTGCGCGCGCCATTTCTAGGTGAAGCCGCGCTGCCTTCCGATTCGCCAAGCTCCGAGTGGCAGGAACTCGTCCGTTCCGAAGCGGCCCGCTGGATCGGCCTCGCCTTGCCGCGCTTCCTGCTGCGCTTGCCTTACGGGAAGGACACTTCGTCCACGGAAGAGTTCGAGTTTGAAGAGATGCCGGAGAGCGTTCACGCGGATTATCTGTGGGGCAACCCGGCTTTCTTTTGTGCCTGCGTCCTCGGCCTGGCCTTTCGCGCCGAGGGCTGGGAGATGCATCCCGCGCGCCATCGGGAGATCGGAAACCTGCCGCAGCACATCTACCGCGCCGATGGCGAATCGGTCGCCAAACCCTGCGCCGAGGTGCTTCTCACCGATACCGATGCCGAGTTCATCCTGGACCACGGAATCATGCCGCTCGCTTCGATGAAGGATCGGGATTCCGCCCTGCTGGTCCGCCTCCAGTCCATCGCCGATCCTCCAGCGCCCCTGTCCGGAGGATGGGCCGGCTCCCGCACGCTCTTTCGCCCCTGACGCGGCGCCTGTAGTGAATAGGACAGCAGCCGGTTCAGTAAGTCCGGCGCTCTTTGCCGCCGGCCGCGGGAATGCTGAAACGGGCGATAGCACCGATCCCTTCGGTAAACCAGATCGCACCGTCCGAACCGCTGGCAAGCCATCCTGGACTCGGCGTCGCCGTGGGCATGTACTTGGTCGTGGGGGCGGTCGATTTCTGCGCTCCCACCACGTACTCGGCGAAGGTGCCGTCCAGCGTAAGGCGGCCAATTCGATTGGTAATGGCGCCTTCCGTGAACCACAGCGCGCCATCCGGACCGATCGTCAGACCCAAAGGATAACCGATACCCGTGGGAACCTGGTATTCCACGATATTTCCGCTGCTGTCGCTTCTGCCGATCTTGTTCCCCGCCCACTCGGTGAACCACAACCCGTTGTCCGGTCCTTTGAGGATGGCCGAAGGCAGCGATCCCGACGTGGGGAGCGCGAATTCGGTAACCACTCCGGTCGGCGTAATCTGCCCGATATTGTTTCCCGCCTCTTCGGTGAACCAGAGGTTGCCGTCGGGCCCAGTGACGATACCATATGCGCCAGCCGGCTGAGTGGGTATCGCGTATTCGGAGAACGTGCCGCCCGTGGTGATACGCCCGATAGTATTGGTGGCCGCCTCCGTAAACCAGAGCGCGCCATCCGGACCGATGGTGATCCCCAGTGGGAACGCCGCCGGCGTGGGCACCGCATACTCCGTCACCGCTCCGGCCGTGGTGATCCGCCCGATGTTATTCGCATGAGACTCGGTGAACCAGAGTGCCCCATCCGGGCCGGCGGTGATCGAGTAGGGGTAACTGGAGACCGACACCACCGGGTATTCGGTGATGACCCCGCTTGTCGTGATGCGCCCAATCTTGTTGTTATTGTACTCGGTGAACCAGAGCGCGCCGTCCGGGCCGGCGGCGATTCCCTTCGGTTGGCTATAGCTGGCGGGCAACGGGTAGAAGGTGAAGGTCTGTGCCGGCACAATCGCCGCTGCGCCCAACCACAGCGCCACTGCTCCAATTCTTCTCATACCTAACGCACTTCGACTCATTTGCCTGCCCCTGTCGATCCGGCGGTGTGCCGGCTTCTCCACTCAATAGTAGCGCAGGTGCGCGCGCCGCCGAGTGTGAAGACTGCGCCCGCTGTTGCGGTTTTGGCAACGGCGCCTTTCGATCGCGGAGGGATCGGAACGTGCTTCCCGATCCCCTGCTCCGGCATCGAATAAGGAGTAGAGCGAGAGGGATGGCGAGGATGTGTGGTATGAAAAACCAGCGCCAGCCAGGTCCGGACATGACGCCGGGCGTGGGCACGCACCGGGTAGTCATTGTCGGTGGCGGGTTCGCCGGCCTGTATGCGGCCAAGCGGCTCGGCAAGGCCCCGCTCGCGCTCACCGTCATCGATCGTCGCAATTTTCATCTCTTTCAGCCGCTGCTTTACCAGGTGGCCACCGGTGGGCTTTCGCCGGGTGAGATCGCATCGCCACTGCGGGTAGTCTTGCGCGGCCATCGCAACACCGAAGTGCTGCTGGCCGAGGTGGTGGATTTCGATATCGCCAATCGCCGGGTCATCCTTGCCGATGGCGAGCGGTCCTACGACGATCTCGTGATTGCCACCGGCGCCACCCATCACTATTTCGGCCACGACGAATGGGCTCGGCTGGCTCCCGGGCTGAAGACCGTGGAAGACTCGACCGAAATCCGCCGCCGCATCCTGCTGGCTTTTGAGAAGGCCGAGCGCGAACCGGATGCCGAGCGGCGCCAGGCCTGGCTCACCTTCGTGATCGTCGGCGGCGGCCCGACGGGCGTCGAGCTGGCCGGGGCGCTGGGTGAAATTGCCAACGACACGCTGAGGCGCGATTTCCGTCACATCAACCCAGCCGAATCCCGGATCCTGCTGGTGGAGGGCGAGGACCGCGTGCTGCCTTCCTTCCCTCCGGACCTCTCCCGCAAAGCCGAGCGACAGCTCATCGCCCTCGGCGTGCGGCCGCGCATGGGCGCGCGCGTAACCGAGATTAGCGCCGAAGGAGTCACCTTCGAGGCCGCCGGGCAGACCAGCCATGTCGCCACCCGCACTGTGCTATGGGCGGCGGGCGTGCGCGCATCGAGCTTGGGACGGAAGCTGGCGGAACGCACAGGGGCCTCACTCGACCGTGTCGGAAGGGTGCTGGTCGAGCCGGACCTGAGCGTCCCCGGCCATCCCGAGATTCATGTCATCGGCGATTTGGCTAGCCTCAACCGAGGCGGCAAACCGCTGCCCGGCTTGGCGCCGGTGGCCATGCAGCAGGGCCGCTATGTGGCCGATCTGGTGGTGAAGAAACTGCGTGGCCAATCCGTCCGCCCGTTTCGCTATTTCGACAAAGGCAACCTGGCCACCATCGGCAGAAACCGCGCCGTGGCGCAGTTCGGCAGGTTGCACGTAGCCGGTTTCCCCGCGTGGTTCCTGTGGGTATTCGTACACCTGATGTACCTAGTGGAATTTGAAAACCGCCTGCTGGTCTTTGTCGAGTGGGTGTACAACTATTTCACTCGCAACCGCGGCGCGCGGTTAATCACGAATAGCCAGGACTGACTGCCGTGCGACCGGACCACGCTACAATAAAATCAGACTCCATGTCCACCAGAATTGATGTAATCGGTGCCGCCGCGGCCATCGCGAAAGGCATGAGCGTCACGTTGAAGGAGATGCTCTCGCCCACCGTCACCGAATACTATCCGGACGAGCCGGCTAAGTTCGAGGAGCGGTTCCGCGGCGTTCACGTATTGCAGCGCGACGTCAACGGCATGGAGAAGTGTGTGGCGTGTTTCCTGTGCGCCGCGGCGTGCCCTTCCAATTGCATTTACATCGAGGCCGCGGAGAACACCGAACGGGAGCGCATCTCCGGCGGCGAACGCTACGCCAAGGTCTATAACATCGATTACAATCGCTGCATCTTCTGCGGCTATTGCGTGGAAGCCTGCCCCACCGACGCTATTACCCACGGCCACGGCTTCGAGGCGGCCAGCTACAACACTTCCACCCTGATCAAGCGCAAGGAAGACATGCTGGCGCCGGTCCCACCCGGAGTTGCACCTCCGGTGGTCGAGACCGAACGGCCCGACGTACACTGAGCATTGTGCCGGAGATCGTCCAAGAACGTTGCGGAAGCCGCCGTCCGATTGCTACACTGGGACTTCCCCGGCCAGGTAGCTCAGCTGGTAGAGCGCAGCCCTGAAAAGGCTGGCGTCGGCGGTTCAATTCCGTCCCTGGCCACCACGTTTTCAGTAGTTTACAGCCACCCAAGACAGCGAGTTGGTCCCAATTGGCCCCAAAACCCTTAACCCAAACTCGCTTGGACTCGTCGTCGAAGCGGCCGAAGCATCGCCCGTTGCAATTCGCTGCAGAAAACGAACGGCTAGTCGTGCGCGCGAGTTGAAGGGCAGTTGAAGATGGCAACCGTCACGTTCATCGTTGGCTACTGCCGATCAGGTAAGACTCCCCCCTTGCTGAAGAGGTGGAGAGAAAGGAAGCGCGGAGGTTCGAGGAGGGATTTCTCATTGGCTCGGTCCCGAAGGCCGAATTGATTAAAGCTCTTCGGAACAACCTCGATTGCGTTGTGGTCGAAATCGGTTTTTTTGCTACGAAGAGAACCGTTATTCGATTGAAAGAAAGTTGCTGCAAGAAGTCCCAAAAGTAGCCATCGAATACGTGTTCTTTGAGGCGCGACGCTCACAACGCCGGCGGGTTACCAGCAGTGACTCGGATGCCAGTGATTGCAGCTCCGATTTCCGCGACCTCGGGTGAGAACGGGTGCTGCAGCCGGAACCGGCGCGAGCGCCAGTTCGGCTGCCTCGCCTTACTTCGCGGCGGCGCGCTTCTTTTCGTACGCGGCGAATTGCGCGCGGTAGGACTCGTAGCCGGCGCGGCCCATAAGGCCGAAGGTGAGTTTCTTGCCCAGTTCCACGCCTTCCTGATTGAAAGCGTCGATGTCTAACATCTCACCCACAAAAGCCGTCTGGAACTCCATCATCTGCAGAAAAGCGCCCAGGTGCTCTTCGTCCACCCGGTCGAGCGTCACCGTGCAATTCGGCCGGCCGCATTCCGCCATCGCCGCCGCCGTGGCGCGCCGCTCGGCGTCGATCAGTTTCGCGAGCGACTGCCCTGCCAGCGAATCGAACGCCGCGAGATTGGTCCGCGTCCGAGGAATCTGGCCGGTCGAGTGAAAGCGCTTGACGGCCCAAAACGTGAACACCTTGTCGTTTGGTCCTTCAATGTACAATTGCACCTGCGAATGCTGATCGGTGGCGCCCAACGCGGCCACCGGCGTCTGCCCGGTGTTGACCTTCTCGCCCTTGCGGTTGCGCGCCTTGCCCAGCGATTCCGCCCATAACTGCCTGAACCAAAACGCGGTGCCCCACAAATGATTCGAGTAAGGAAACGCCACCTGGATGGGCTTGTTCTTGCGCGTCCATACCAGCCAGTGATACAGCGCCGCCCGTAGCGCGATATTCTTCGAAAGGTCGGGTTGCCAGCAGTCTCCCGTCATTCGCGCGGCGCCGCGGCAGAGCTTGGCGATATCGATGCCGATCAGCGCGGCCGGAACCAGGCCCACCGGCGTAAGCACGCTAAAGCGGCCTCCCACGTTTTCGGGAATGCCGAATACCTGGTAGCCCTCGGCCTGTGCCAGCTCGTACAAATCTCCCTTGCCTTCGGTGGTGACGGCAACGATGCGGCCGGCCGTCGCGCCCAAGGCCTCCTGCAGCCACTCGCGCACAATCAGGAACGTCGCCACCGTCTCGGCCGTGCCGCCCGACTTGGCAATCGCCACCACCAGCGTCTTGTGCGGGTCCATCGAGGCCAGCGCCGCGGCCGTGAAGTCCGGGTCCACGTTGTCGAGAATCACCAGCCGCGGGTGCTCGGTCGAGAAAGCTCCCTGTATCGGATGCGGCCCACGAATGCCGCAATCGAGCGCCCACGCTCCCAATGCGCTGCCGCCAATTCCCACCACGCACACCGTGTCGTAACTTCCGCGCGCTTCGGCGGCGAACCGGGCAATCGCTTTAATGACCTTGGATTGAAACGGCAGGTGCGGAAAACCGTACAACCCGGCCTCGCTCAGCTTGCGAAAGCCTGCCAGCGCCTTCTGCGCTTTGGATTGCGCACGCTCCACCTCGGCGCGGGTTACGCCGTGGGCCTTGCCCACCATGTCCGCCAGCAGGTTGGTCTCGTCGAATTGAATGTTCATGGATAGCGCTCCGGAACGGGAATGAGTGCGTGACTTCGATTGTATCGTAGCGTGAAAGCGACGCGGGCCACTGACACCAACGGCGAGCTTCCGCCTGAGCCAATTCCGCCCGGCGCAATCGCTTCCTGGTGGAATGAAGGGACTCGCGGACGAAAGCGCCTGTCCCACTGCGCTGCGCAGGGATCGCAGGCGCTTCCTCCTGACAACCGGTTCTCACCCGCCGCGGCAAGGCACACGTACACCATCGGCAGGGCGGGACGCCCTGCTCTGCTGTTAGCCGCTCGCTGCGGCTGAAACGGTTCCGATGTCCGACAATTGCGCGTCCAGATCCGCCAGAGCCTTCTCTAGTACAACCCGGTAACGCGGGTTTTCGGACGCTTCCAGTTCCCGCATGATGCGCGTGCGCGACAGAAGAAGCGTCTCCTTTTTGCGGATGAGTTCCAGTCGATCTGGAGGAAGTGATTTGTGCTTTGGGGCGCGATGACGATGGTTCTCGGCAGCGTCGATCTGCGCCGCGACCGACTTGCTTTCCCAACCTCGGGCCATACTTCTATCTTACGCGCATCGCACCCCAGGTGGCTACCACTAACTTGGGCAATGTTGCAACGCCAATGATTGCAGCGCCCTGCTGGCTCCCGCTGGCCGGAACCGGGCTGCGGCAGAAGGAAGTTAGGCAGCCAGCTTCGACCGGAATGTACCGCACATCCGATATCGGTCGATGAACGTCGCGACTAATCCGCGCTCCGCTACTGGTTCTTGCGAAGCAGTTCCGCGCACCGACGGCCATACTTGCCGCGCGGATCGGCGTCCTTCCCGAGCCGAAAGTGCTGGCAGGCTTCGTCGGGTTGCTGCATCGCCAGCAGCGCCATGCCGGCGCGCCAATGGCGTTCGGCGGTCCCCGACGCCCTTGGTGCAGGTTGACACAGCGCCAGCGCGAGTGATTCGCGAGCCTCCTCGCTCCGCCCCAGCAACGCCAATGCCCATGCCCGATTCGCATAATGGGCCCAATGAACACGCCCGACAGCGCGCCGTTGCGACAGTTCAATCGCCTGGTTGGCGTAAGCCAGTGCTTTCTCCGTCTCCAACCCTTTCACCAGCAGCAATTCCGCCAACCCGGAGTGTGAACCACCCGATTGATCGCCCGCTTGGATCGCGCGCTGGAAGCTCCGCTCGGCCTCGTCGTACCGGCCGCGATCCATCAGCACGAATCCCAGAACGGCGTGCAACCGCGGATAGGCGGCGCCGCCCTGCGACAGCGCGAGACCTCTTTGGCAATACCCTTCAGCCTCCGTCAGACGGCCAGCTTGACAGAGGGTCAGTCCCTCGTTGCAGAGAACCTGCACGCTCGGATGGCCCAAGCTCGTCCACCGCAACCAGCGCAGCGCGCCATCGTAATCGCCCTTCCGCTTGCAGGCGTCGGACAAGCTTGCTCCCAGCCTGCCACGCAGCCGGTAAAGGAGCGCGACAACGATGAGAACGGTGACGAAAACAGCCATCTTTTCCGGGCCGTGGTGGCTTCCGAACCATATGACAAACCTGACCGCGCCAGAGCGGGATTGGTAGGCATCGCTAGCCGCGAAGAGCAGCTCGCACAAGACGAGCGTCAGCAGGAGAGATCGGATACAGAGCTTCATCGGTTTATCGCGTCGGCCGAGGCACTGCCTGGCATGCCGACGACATCACTTTGGTCTAACACTGGCGGCTGAACGAGCATAAGTTGGCCAAAGATAGCATCCGGCCGCACGGGGTCCGCCTTGGCGAACTTCGTTACGCCGAGCTCATGGCCCCCACAACCCGCTTGATCCCTTCCTGGAACTCCCCCGGGGTGGTGAGCAGGCTGGCCACCAGGAACGCTTCGTTTTCGAAATCGTAGAAATACCCGGGCTGCACCAGCACATTGTCTCGCTCCAGCAACTCCAAACACCATTCTTCTTCCGTGCGGATGCGCGGCACGCGTATAGTGACGAACCAACCGCCTTCCACAGTCAAAATCTCCAGCGCCGTCCCTGCAACCGCCTGCCGCGCGAAGGCCAGGTTGGCGGCGGTGCGCTCGCGGATCTGGCGCTGCACGGCTACGCCGCATTCGAGCAGCCGCGCCGCCGCGCACTGCACCGGCGTGCTGACCGATAGATATGTGTCGGCGATCCACTCCAACTTTTCCATCGCATCGGCGCGTAAGCGGGCTGTACCCGCCACTACGATCCAGCCCAGCTTCATCTGCGGCAGACCGGCGATTTTCGATAGGCCGCTCATCGAAAACGCCAGGCAGTCTTCCACGCCGGCAAGCGAAGTCACGCGCTCGGAGTCGGGCGCAAAAGCGTAATCGGCAAACACCTCATCGGAGATGAGCGCGATGCCCCGCTCAGCCGCCAGCCGAGTCAGCGCCTCCAACTCACCGCGCTTGACGTAGCTGCCGGTTGGATTGTTGGGGTTCACCAACACCACGGCGCGTGTGCGATCGGTGATGGCCTGGAGGAGCGCGTCCAGGTCGATCGACCATCCGCCGCGATATTCAAGCCGGTACTGGCGCACCTCGATCGATTCCATCTTCGCCAGGTACTCGAACAGCGGATAGGAAGGCCGTGGCACCAGCACCTGATCGCCGGGGTCCGCCAACAGCTTGAATAGGTACGAGTAGGCCTCGCTGGTGCTGGCCGTGAGCAGGATGCGGCCGGGCTCCACAGCGTGGCCGCGCTGCCGATAGTAATTAGCTACTGCCTCGCGCGCATCGAGCGACCCCGCCGGCAGCGGATCGTAGCGCAGCACGTCAGGCGAGTCGAAGACGCGGCGCAACTCTCCGGGGTATTCGATTCCAGCGCGCGTCGGATTCGATTGCGTGAGATCCAGCACGCGCGCACCATGCTCGCGCTTGGCCGTCAGCAGCCCGGTGAGCCGATTGTGCTGCAAGTCCCAGTGGAACCGCGAAGAGAACATAACGATTCACCAGAGTAGCGTAGCGCGGCCCCTGGTGCCCTTTCCGGGGTGGGCGGCGATAGAAGTGAAAGGCCGGCCGCGGACAAGTCCACCGAGTGTCCGCTGCCTGTCACTCAATTGGGCGAGTCGAGGCAATCTCGGCGGTTGCGACCACGCCCCACCCTCACTTCGGTTTCGCTCCCGTAGCCAGAATGCTCTCGAAATACGGCGCTTCCGTCTCGCGATGAACGATGGCGGTCGCCACGTCGCGGAATCCGGCTTGCTTGAGGAAGCGCTCCAGGTCGAGTTCGCTGAATCCGAGCCAGAGATCGGCGTATATTTCGCGAGCTTCCTCCAGGTGGTGGCGATTCAGGTCGAGGATCGCCGTGCGGCCGCCCGGCTTGAGAATTCTCCACGCTTCGGCGATCGCACGCTCCGGGTGCGCGGCGTGGTGAAGTGCTTGAGAGAGGAAGGCCACATCTACCGTGCCGGTGCGGATCGGCACGTCTTCCAAATCGCCCAGACGGTATTCCAGATTGGCGATGCCGTTCTTGCGCGCCAGGGCGGCCCCGAACGCGACCATTTTCGGCGCGTTGTCGATCGCGATCACACGCCGCGCGCGCTGCGCCATGAGTTGCGCGATGGTGCCTTCGCCGGCGCCCAAATCGGCGATGATCAGCGGCGGCATCAGGCTGAGCAGCGCTTCCGCGATTCCCTGCCACGAACGGCCAGGTACGTACTGGCGGCCGAACTTGCCGGCCAGTTCGTCGAAATAGCGGCGCATCTTGTCCTGCCGTTTGTGCAGCACCAGGCGCAGGGCGGCGCGGTCCTGCGCGGCTTCGGGAATCTCGGCGGCGGCCTGGCGCAAAATGGCAACCAGACCGGCGGGAGCGTTGAGGCGGTAGAACGCGTTCTTGCCGGTGCGCCGGTCCGCCACCAGGCCGGCCTGCTTCAATTGCGCGAGGTGCGTCGAGACCTGGCTCTGCGGCTTGCCCACGATTGTCTGCATCTCGGCCACGGAAAGCTCTTCCTGCTCGAGCAACAGGAGCAAACGCAGGCGGCCCGGATCGGCGGCCAGGCGCAGCGATTTCAGGATTGACGGCATACGGTTGAATATTCTAATATCAATGTATCAAGATTCCTTGATACGAGGTATTCGATGAGCACAGCCACCCTGAACCAAAACGCGGCCGCCAATAAGGTCGCCGATCTTTCGCTGGCCGAATGGGGCCGCAAGGAGACTTCCATCGCCGAGCAGGAGATGCCCGGCCTGATGTCCATCCGGCGCAAGTATGCCAAGGAAAAACCGCTCGCCGGGGTCCGCATCACCGGCTCGCTGCACATGACCATACAGACCGCCGTGCTGATCGAGACGCTGGTGGAGCTGGGTGCCACCGTCCGCTGGGCGAGCTGCAACATCTTCTCGACGCAGGACCACGCCGCGGCAGCCATCGCCGCCGCCGGCGTCCCTGTATTCGCCTGGAAGGGCGAATCGCTCGAGGACTACTGGTGGTGCACCTACATGGCGCTCAGCCACGCGGACGGCAAGGGGCCGCAACTGATCGTCGACGACGGCGGCGACGCCACGCTGCTGATTCACAAAGGATATGAACTCGAGAACGGCAGCGATTGGGTGAACACTCCGTCTGGCAGCCATGAAGAAGACGTCATCAAGAATCTGTTGAAAGAGGTTCACCGCGAAAACCCGCGGCGCTGGCACGAAATCGTGGCGGAATGGCGTGGCGTTTCCGAGGAGACCACCACCGGCGTGCACCGGCTTTACAAGATGCAGGAAGTCGGCCAACTGCTGGTGCCGGCGATCAACGTCAACGACTCGGTGACCAAGTCGAAGTTCGACAATCTCTACGGCTGCCGCGAATCGCTGGCGGACGGTATCAAGCGCGCCACCGACGTGATGGTGGCAGGCAAAGTAGCGGTGGTCTGCGGCTACGGCGACGTGGGCAAAGGCTCGGCGCACTCGCTGCGCGGCATGGGCGCGCGCGTGGTGGTAACCGAGATCGATCCCATCAACGCGTTGCAGGCCGCCATGGAAGGCTTCGAAGTGACCACCATCGAGGACACGCTCGGCCGCGGCGATATCTACGTCACCTGCACCGGCAACTGCGACATCATCACGCTCGAGCACATGAGCAAGATGAAGGACCAGGCCATCGTCTGCAACATCGGCCACTTCGACAACGAAATCCAGGTGGACCGGCTGAACGGCTCTGGCGCGCAACGAACCAACATCAAGCCGCAGGTGGACATGTACACCTTCCCCAACGGCAACAGCATCTTCCTGCTGGCCGAGGGCCGGCTGGTCAACCTGGGCTGCGCCACAGGCCATCCCAGTTTCGTGATGAGCAACAGCTTCGCCAACCAGACGCTGGCGCAGCTCGACCTCTGGAAAAACCGCGATTCGTACAAGCCCGGCGTTTACACCTTGCCCAAGAAGCTGGATGAAGAGGTGGCGCGGCTGCATCTCGAAAAAATCGGCGTCAAGCTCACGACTCTGACGCCGAAACAGGCCGCCTACCTGGGCGTGGCGCCTGAAGGGCCGTATAAACCGGAGCACTACCGCTATTAGAGCGGGCGGGCTTCGCATGATAAATTAGAAACACGCACACTGCGGGAGGACAAGCCTTGTCAGACAATCAACGATCTCTATTCACGTCGGAATCGGTGACCGAGGGTCACCCGGACAAAATCGCCGACCAGATTTCCGATGCCGTTTTGGACGCCGTTTTGGCCGAAGATCCCACCGGGCGGGTGGCGTGCGAGGTCCTGGTAACCACCGGCACGTGCATCGTGGCGGGAGAGATTACCACCAAGACCTACGTCGATGTGCAGCGCATCGCGCGCAGCACCATCGATTACGTGGGCTACAACGACGCCACCTACGGCTTCGACGCACACACCTGTGGCGTGCATAACCTGATTCAATCGCAATCCCCCGACATTTCGATGGGCGTCGATACGGGCGGCGCCGGCGACCAGGGGATGATGTTCGGCTACGCTTGCGACGAAACCGTCGAGCTGATGCCGTTGCCGATCATGATGGCGCACAAGCTGGTGCAACGCCTGTCCACGGTTCGGCGCCAGGGCGTGCTGGATTTCCTGCGGCCGGATGGCAAGAGCCAGGTGAGCGTGGAATACGTGGGCGGCGTGCCCAAGCGCATCGAAGCGGTGGTGATTTCCACCCAGCACAGCGCGGACGTTTCGATCGAGGAATTGCGCCGCGAAGTGAAGAAGCACATCATCGATCCGGTGGTTCCCTCCGCCATGGTGGATTCGCAAACCAAGTACCACATCAACCCGACCGGGCGTTTCGTGGTGGGCGGACCGCACGGCGATACGGGATTGACGGGCCGCAAGATCATTGTCGATACCTACGGCGGGATGGGCCGGCACGGCGGCGGCGCGTTCTCCGGCAAGGACCCGACGAAGGTGGACCGCTCGGCCTGCTACATGGCGCGGTACATCGCCAAGAACCTGGTGGCCTCGAAGCTGGCGACGCGTGTGGAAGTGCAGCTTGCCTACGCCATCGGCGTGGCGGAGCCGGTTTCGGTGAACGTGAATACGTTCGGCACCGGTGCCATCGCGGACGATCGCTTTACCGAGCTGGTGCGCGAGAATTTCTCAATGACGCCGCGCGGCATCATCGACACCCTCAACCTGCGCCGTCCCATCTATCGCAAGACCGCCGCGTTCGGCCACTTCGGCCGCACCGAGGAAGGTTTCACCTGGGAAATCGCCGACAAGGCCGAGGCGCTGAAGGAATCCGCAGCAGCAGTTCACGCAACAGCGCGCTAACGTCCTGAGGCAGGTCTCGCGCTCGCCAACGCCTGGTGGGGCAGGTTTTAACCTGCCAACGCCCGCTTGCGGGCGCGTGTTTTCGCAGCCCCTCGATCTGCACCTGCACTCTCAATATCGAATGCGCACCGCACTTACGGTTGCGCGCGCGCCGGCACGAATACGATGCGCGCCGGGCTTGCGGTGGTATCGACCATCCAGACCGGGCCGGAGCCAGCATCGGTCAGACGGAACAGCTTCCCCATGCGCGTCACTCCCGTGGGAGCGCAATTGCAATCGAGCGTAGCGGCTGCGCCAGCGGCGAGATCGAACACCGTCACGGACTTGTCGGCGCGTGCCGCCGCCACGACAAACTTGCCGTCTGGGGTGTACGCAAGTCCCGCGGGTTCGGCAAGACCAAGCGCCGCGATGCGCTGCGTGGGATCTGCGGAGACGTCCGGATACACATCCAGCCACGGACCCGCTCCATTCAGAACTGCGGCTGCGTGCCCCCCGGATGCAAACGCGACGCTAACTTCCCGCGCCCCATCGAGCAGCCCACGGCTGGAACCGGATGCGCCCAGCAGGCGGAGGCGGCCTTCGCTCGCCACCAGCAGCCATGCGGCGTCGTCGCTCACCGCCATGGCTTCAGGCGCGGCGCCGGTCGGCTTGCGCCCAGGCTCTGTTTGAGATAAACCGATCTCGGCGGCAAACACCAGCAGTGGCGCGTTCGGCAAGCCGGTGAAAACCTGTACGCGGCCCGAAGCATAGACTGCGGCAGCCTTGCCGGAAGGGCTGTACACCGCCCGCGCCGGAGCGCTAGGCAAGCCATTCCACCAGACTTCGGTCGCGCTCTGGCCGCTCACTCGAAACAAGTGCAACGATCCATCGTTGGCCGTAGCGATGGCAGAATCGAGTTGCGGCGAAACCACGACGGCACTTGCCGCCAGCCCGAGGTCCATCGCTCCGCCCAGCGTTGCACCGCCCGGCACACCGGCTATGGTCCGCAAGGCCGCCCCATCGAAGACGTATCCCGCCACAGGGCTGGAGACCTGCCTCTGCTGCCCGTGTACCGCCATTGCCGGGATGCACGCTAGGATCGCAATCACCCGCCCAGGAATCGGCATTGCCTTACCCCAGCCGCAGAGTAACTCGATTCCGCGCGGTCGGCAAGCGCTCCCCGCAGCGCCTATAGCCCCGCCAACTCCTTCGCCAGCCGGAAAACGTCCGGCAACATTATCTCCGTCAGTTTGCCTGTGGAGGTGTTCTGCTGGCTGGGGTGATAGGAACTCAGCAGAATGGGCAGACCCGCACCGGTACGGAATTGGCGGTTGTGGCCGAACACGAAATCCGCGCGGCTGGAAATGGCGCCGCGCGCCTTGAGCAGGTCCAGGTAGTTGTCGAAGGCAATCCCCCCCAGCGCTATGACCACCCGTAAGCACCCGAGCAATTCCAGTTCGCGTTCCAGATAGGGCCGGCAATTGCGAGTCTCCTCCGGCGTGGGCTTGTTATCGGGCGGGGCGCACCGCGCCGAGGCCGTAATGTAAACGCCGCGCAGTTCCTGTCCGTCGTCGCGGGAGACGCTGGTGGGTTGCGATGCGAAACCAGTCTGGTACAGGGCGCGGTAAAGCCAGTCTCCCGACCGATCGCCCGTGAACATGCGGCCGGTGCGATTAGCGCCGTGGGCTCCGGGGGCGAGCCCCAAAATGAGGATGCGGGCCGCCGGGTCGCCAAATGCAGGCACCGGCTTGCCCCAGTACTCGTGATCGCGATAGGCGCGCCGCTTGATTTCCGCAGTATGGGCGCAGTGCGCGAGCAGGCGCGGGCAGCGCCGGCAGCGTACAATTTCATCCTGCAGAAGTTCGAGCATAACGCGATGGCTTCGCACGCCGTCTAAAGTAAAATGACATATGAGTCGAATGTTAGGCGGAGGTTTTTTCGGCCGGTGTTGGAATTTGGCCAAAAACGCTTGACGAACCCCCCGCAATCGGTGACAATCGATGTGTCCGGCGGCTCCGGCCGGATGGTTTGTCGCTCAGCTCTGACGCACTTTCTCCTCGTCCTTTCGCGCGTGGTTCCGCTATGAAACTGGCATACCCACATTCGTACCGCCGGACGATGGAAGTTGCATTTCTATTGTGCCTCATTTGTAGCCTCAGTTTCGCTACCACAACCACGACCAGCACCACGACTCCGCCCAAGCGCCGAACGGCGGCGCACCACGCCGCGACCACGTCTCATGCTGTCAGCGTGCGGCACGCGGCACAGCGTCGAGCCGCTAATCCAGGCGGCCCCATCATTGCGGGCGGCCCTTGGGACGAGCCGACTTTCGCGGATTCGACGGAAGGCGATCGCGTGGATGGCGAAGACCTGACGGTTCGCCGCGCGGCGGTGGAGGCGCTAGGCTCGTATAACGGCTCTGTGGTGGTGGTCGATCCGGCCACAGGCCGGATACTCACGATGGTGAACCAGCGGATAGCACTCGGCGAAGGCTTTCAGCCTTGCTCCACCATCAAGGTCGCCGTTGCGCTCGCCGGCTTGAGCGAGAAAGTCATCCAGCCCACAGCCCGATACCGGCTCGGCGGCATGAAGGTGGACCTGACCTACGCGCTGGCGCATTCGTACAACTACTATTTCGCCACGGTGGGCCAGAAACTGGGCTTTGAAAAGGTAACCTACTACGCACACATGTTCGGCTACGGCGAAAGGGCGGGCCTGAACATCCCGGGCGAACAGCCCGGCTACTTCCCTGCGGCGCCTCCCAAGAACGGTGGCGTGGCACAACTGTCTAGCTTCGGCGAGGAAATCCGGCAAACGCCGCTGCAACTGGCCGCACTGATGGCAGCCGTCTCCAACGGCGGCACTCTTTATTACTTGCAGTATCCGCAGTCGCAGGCCGATGTGAGCGGCTTCGTACCACGGGTAAAACGGCATCTGGACATTGGCTCTCTGATTCCCATGGTCACGCCGGGAATGCGCGGAGCGGTGGAGTTCGGTACCGCCCATCGGGCCAGAAACGACGGCCCCATCGCCGGCAAGACTGGAACCTGCACCGAGATCCAGATCCACGCGCACCTGGGCTGGTTCGGCTCGTTCAACGAGATAGGTGGGAAGAAATTGGCGGTCGTGGTGTTGCTTACCGGTGGCGGCCCGGCGAGTGGCCCGTTGGCGGCTGGCATTGCCGGCGATGTCTATAAGATCCTGGGCGAATCGAACTATTTCACCGCCTCCCGCCCCATCGCCCCGACGGATCTGGTGGCGACCCAGATCTGCTGCTCGCGTTAGTCCAATTGAGCCGTGGCACAGGCCGTCCAGCGCAGCCTGCTGAGCCGAAATTCATTTCGGCTTTTTCTTGCCGCATTCCGCCGCTCGTGATTTGCAGAGTCTGCCGCGAGTCGGACCGCGCCGGAATGCTCTCCACTGCTTCTGTTGCGCAGTTCCCTTCACGGAAAGAATCTCCTGCGAAGAAAGCCGGGACGAATCTCAGGTCAGCAACGCTAGACAAGACCCGCATCACACTCTCGATGCCCGCTCGCACGCCGCGTTACAACTGCAGGCCGCGGAACTGGGGAAGCAGCGCAAATGGCTGTGCCAGCGAAGCGATCGATTCGCCGGCTTGCCGAACATTGCCTTCGGCCAAAGCGGCCGGATCGCCAGCGGCCATCCGCATGTAGCCCATTCGCAAGGGGTCGAGCCGCATCAGGCGGCAGCAGGTGGCATCCACCGCCACCGGATCCCTGCCCGCCACCAAAACGCCCATCGATTTGGCAACGCCCTGAATGGGACCGTTGCCTTCCATGCCAACGATGCCGTCCACCAGCGTGAATGGACGCGGAAACACGCTATGCAAATCGGCAATCGACTCCTCGATGCCGGCCCAATGCAGCACGTTCTTCGGCCACCCATAGACTCCGCCGGGCACCAGGCCGAACAGGTTCTTCATCGAGAGCGTAGCGCCGACCCAGTGATGGGTTTTCATCTTTGGCATGGACACCAGCAATGCGGCTCCTAACACAGTGTTGGGCAGATATACGCGCTTGAGTTTGGAGAATCGCTGCGGCAAATCGACCAGGGTGACCTCATCCAGGTTGAGGTCGACGAAGCTGTCTTCAAACCCCGGGATGGTTTCGAAATAGCCGGCAGCCTCTGCCAGGTCCATCGTATCGCGGCGGTGTCCCGGGCCCTCGGCGATCGTCACGCGGGAGGCACCTACGGCGCGAAACGCCTCGCAGGCAGCGTGAACCAGCAGCGGATGTGTATTGATGGCGGTTCCCGGCTCAAACTCTACCAGATTCGGCTTGATCACCACCGGGCGTCCACGCACAGCCAAGCCGTACGATGCCACCAGCCGGCGCACAATGTCGTAGAGGCGCTGGTCATAGGCGGGAGCGCGTACAATCGTCGCTTCCGAAGGCGCCAGGTGGACCTGCCGGGCACAGCCAGTCGCCACCAGTGCCGCCGCCGAACCAGCCAGCCAGTCGCGCCTTGTGATTGCTTCGCCCATGGCTCATTTCCAGAATACGCTCATGCCGGCAACCGCTTCATCCGCGAGTGCGCAGATGGCAACCTCGGGCACGGTCCGGTAGATGATGCCAGACGGTGGCTCATAACCCTGGGGCATGCGGCCATGAGCCGTCAGTCCCAGCCGCAGCCAGTTCAAGGCATCGGCCGAACGGCACTGATCGAGGAATCGCAGAGCCACGCTGAGAGACTGGTCCGTTTCCGCTCCAGCGCAGCCCCGCAGCGCCACCAGCGCCATTCCAGTGGTCTCGGGATATGGGCCGGATTCGTATCCCAAGGCCCTCGTCGCTCCGTGGTTCCAGCCCCCGCCCTTGCACATGCGGTTGAACAGGAACCGCCGGCCGGCTTCCACCCGCGACGCCAGGCTTGCTGCGGGATGTAGTCGGTTTTCGCCGTCCAGCGCCAGAGTTGCCAGTGCGGTGGGGCTCACCCACGCTGCGCTGCCCGGCACCCAGGGCCACCCCATGGCAGTCGGTCCGGGGGGGCTTTGTGCTCCCATCAGCCACTGCCGGACCCGGTACAGGGCAGTTGATTCCATTCCCTTGTTAGCCGTAATCCATGCTATGGCGCGCCGATGGTGATCGATTCCCAGGCGCTCGGCGGGAATCAGCGCAGCCAGCGCTGTTACCCAACAGCTCTCCCCCACACCGGGACGGGCTTGCCAGCCTCCGTCCTCCCGCTGCGACCCGCGAAGCCATTCGATACCGCGTCCGACCGCCGCTGTATCGCCGGCCGCCACCAGGGCGAGGACTGCGTACACCGTGGGCTCGGTCCAGGAACCCCCGCGGCGGTAGGGCCACCCGCCGTCGGGGTTCTGCAGCTGGAGCAGTTTGCTTATCGGCATCGCTTGCGCCTCCGGATGGCGCAGGCCACGCGCAGCGGCGTCACTCCGGTCTCAGCGCCAGGAATGTCCCCGGCGTCATCCGCCACCGGCATGACCGGCATTCTGCCTGCCCCGAGGCATCGGGTGCCGGGCATTGGCGGCGTGTGTCTTTCTCGTCTTGCCGCAGTCTCCGGAACCGTTTCTCCACAGCCTGGAGGGCGGGGCTGCGCGTATCGAACCTACTGGCTGCGGCGCGCGCGGCGGCGCCGCAGGAACAGAAAGATCACCACTCCAGCAACTACCCACAGCAGACCTTGTACGAGAGTGCTTGTTGTCATCTTCGAATCTTCCTTTTCTGTAATGGAATTGGCCTAACTTCGTCCTTCTAGTGAATCGAACCCATACCTGAAAATCCATGAACAATTTGCAGTATCGCTGGCCCGACCGCCACCAGCAGCATCGATGGCAGGATGCAAAAGAAGATCGGAAACACCAGCTTCACGCCCACCTTGCCGGCCCGTTCTTCGGCTTCCTGGCGCCGCTTGGTGCGCATGAAATCGGAATGATTGCGCAGGCTCTCCCCCATGCTGGTGCCAAACCGGTCATTTTGAATCAGGATGGCCATCAGCTTGCGGATTTCCGCCTCGCCCGTCCGATCGGCGAAGTTCTTCAAAGCATCGGCCCGCCTCTTGCCCGCCCGCATTTCCAGCGTCACCAGGGAAAGCTCTTCGCACAATTCGGGATGCGCGATGTGGAGTTCCCGTGCCACATGCTGCATCGCCTGGTCCAGTCCAAGCCCGGCCTCCACCGACACCACCAGCATATCCAGCATATCCGGCAGCGAAAGTCGCATGATTTCTTGGCGTTTTTTCACCTTCTTCTCGAGGATGAATTTGGGAATAATCCATCCTGCGATTGCCCCGGATACCAGCAGCATCACCTTCATCATCTGGTTGTTGGACTGCATCCTGGCTACCAGCAGAAATGCGCCGATCACCATCACCACCGTCGCGATGAGCCGCACGCCGTAGAACACCGTGACCGCATTCTCCGAACGGTACCCGGCGCGGATCAAAATCGCCCGAAGAGTAGCCACCTCCTTCTCCGACGATGGCATGTTCGTACCGACGGCCTGCAGAAACGTAACCACTGTATTCGGGCGGGGCGGTTCGGCGCCGATCTCGCCAGACGCGCGCGGGTTGTCCAGGATGACCGGGTTGCCGAGCTGCCGCAGATACTTGTTCGGCTTGTAGAACAGCCGGTAGCTGAGCCATCCCAGCAGCAGCATGATCAGCAGAAACGTGGCAATCGACAACAAGAGTGGATGTTGCATATCAGACCTTAATGTTAATGATCTTCCGGATGACGTAGTTGCCTATGAACTGCATGGCGACGGCGACGCCGATCAACCATTTACCGAGGTGATCGGCGGCCATGCTCTGCATGTATCCCGGCGCCACCACCAGCAATCCGAGCACGGTGGCGATGGGAAGCATGACCAGAATTGCAGCGGTGAGCCGGCCATGCGCGCTGGCCGCTCGGACCTGCCCCTTGAGCTTGAACCGCTCGCGGATGACGTAGGCCAATCGCGTTAGAATCTCGGCCAGATTGCCTCCCGTCTGCCTCTGCAGCATTACCGACGACGTGAAAAAGCGCACGTCCAACAGCGGGACGCGGTCGGCGAAGTTGCGCAAAGCCCCTTCGAGCGTCGCGCCCAGGTTCTGTTCATTGAACAGCGTTCGGAATTCCTGACCCAGGGGATCCGCGATCTCCTCGCCCACCATCTGCAGCGTGATCGTAAAAGCGTGGCCCGCCCGCATGGAGCGCGACAGAAAATCGAGCGCCTCGGGAAGCTGTTCTTCCAACGTGTCCAGGCGCTTCCTGCGTTTCTTCCGCACGTAGAAGTACGGCAGGAATCCGAACACGAACGCCAGGGCGATCGCCGTCAACCAGCGGTTGCCCAGGAATCCGGCCACCGCCCCCAACCCCAGTCCGGGGATAGCGAGCAGCCCCATCGCACCTAAAAGGTGTGTCACCGACCAGGGCAAGCCCGCCTGTTGGATCTGCTTCTGCGCGTGCCGGGAGAACCCGAACCTCTTGATGTGCGCGATCAGCCCCTGCGGCTTGTCGGAATCCATCTCGCGCAGCAGGTTGCTGATCGTCGCGACCTGCTCACCGGCCGCGGTGTGCAGCATGTCGATCACCTGCTTCTTTTGCCGCGACTCGATAAACTGGTAGCCGACTTTGAACGCGATCAGCACCAGCCCGAACATCATCACGAAGGATGCAGCCACCATCAGGAACATCTAATTAATCTCCACCACCGTCTGGAACATCTGCTGCGGCAGAGTGATACCGGACGCCTTGAGGCGTTCGTAAAACTTGGGCCGGATCCCTGTAGCGCGGAAGCGTCCCAGCACCTTCCCGCTTTCGTTGATGCCCGTCTTTTCGAAAAGGAAAATATCCTGCAGGGTGATGATGTCCTGCTCCATACCCACCACCTCGGTGACGTGGGTAACGCGCCGGGTGCCGTCGCTCATACGCGAGATCTGCACGAATACGTTGACCGCCGCGGCAATCTGCTGGCGAACCGAGCGAAGTCCCATATTGGCGTTGGCCATGCCGACCATCACTTCCAAGCGGCCGAGGGCGTCGCGGGGCGTGTTGGCGTGGATGGTCGTTAGCGACCCGTCGTGACCGGTGTTCATGGCCTGCAACATGTCCAACGCTTCTTCGGCGCGGACCTCGCCGACGATGATGCGGTCGGGCCGCATACGGAGAGCGTTGATGACCAGTTGCCGGATATGAATGGCGCCCACGCCTTCGACGTTGGCCGGGCGCGTTTCCATGCGCGCCACGTGGGTCTGCTGCAGCCGCAACTCGGCCGCATCCTCGATCGTCACGATCCGCTCATCCTCGGGAATGTAGCTGGATAGCGCGTTGAGCAGCGTGGTCTTGCCGGCGCCGGTTCCGCCGCTGATCAATATGTTGAGCCGCGCCTTCACGCAGCTCTTCAGCAACTCCAACATGCCTTCGGTGAGCGACAGCTTCGTCACCAGATCCTCGCCCTTCAATCCGTGGCGGCCGAAGCGGCGGATGCAAAGCAGCGGGCCGTCGACCGCTACCGGCGGAATAGCCGCGTTGACGCGCGAGCCGTCCGGCAGGCGCGCGTCCACCAGGGGCGAACTCTCGTCCACGCGGCGGCCCACTCGCGAAACGATTTTCTCGATGATGCGCAGCAGGTGCGCGTCGTCCTTGAATTCCACCGGCGTCCGGTACAGCTTGCCGGCCCGCTCCACGTATACCAGCTTGGGCGTCGTCACCAAAATGTCGCTGATCGTCGGATCCTGCAGCAATGGCTCCAGCGGCCCCAGCCCGAATACCTCGTCCAGAATCTCTTCGATGACGCGGTCTTTCTCCACCAGGCTGAGCGGCGTTTTCTCTTCGTCCACCAGCTTGGCTACGGCCACTCGGATCTCAGCCCGCACCCGATCGCCCGCCATCGAGGACAAAGCTTCCAGGTTGATCCGGTCGAGCAGCTTGCGGTGCAGCAGAAACTTCAACTCCTGGTATTCCGGAGTGGAGCCTTCGCGTGTGAACAACCGGTTTACCCAGCCGGCCTCCCGGTTATCTCCCTGCCTCGTCGGCAAATCCATCAAAGCGGCCATTACACTTCCTTCTTTCTATCGACCGAAGAGCCCGCCGAAACTCTTGCTCTTCTTTTCTTCTTCAATGTTGGCCAACTTCAGGGCCAGCTTTGCGATCTGCCTGCCCAGCTCCCCCGTGCGATTCAGCATCCTGCCCTGCGCGTACGTCTCGTAGAGTTCCGGGTAGTCGTTAGGCAGCATGAAAAAGATCGGCAGTCCCAACATCTTTTCCAGTTCGCTGGCCGTGATATCCAACCGTTTCGGCGCGCGATTGAGAATCAGCTTGATCTTCTGCTTGCCGAATCCGCTGTCGAGCAGCGTCTGCGTAATCTGCTTGGTCTGGTGCAGCGCCGGCACCTCGAGCGTAGTCACCAGATACGCTTCGTCGCATTCCTCCAAAGCCGCCAGACAAATCGGACTCAGACTCCGGCCCAGGTCCACCAGCGTCCAATCGTAGTGCGGCTTGGCGAAAGCCAGCACGTGGCGCACCTGCTCCTCGGTGGGCCGCATCTTCGAAGCCAGCGTTAGGGGCGATGCCACAATCTCCACCCCGGCAACGCCCGTCGACACCAGCGCCTTCCAAAAGTTAAGGTCCAACCGGTTCAGGTTGTTGATGGCGTCCAGGATCGAGTACACCGAGCTGGTCTTGGTAATAAACCCAACCATGCCAGCGTCGAGATCCAGATCCGCCAGCAGCACCTTCTGGTTCTGCCGGCCCAGTTCCGCGGCCACGTGGCAAACCACCGTGGTGGCACCGCAACCGCCCTTGGCGGAGAAGAAGCCAAATGCCTTGCCCGCCCCCTTCGTCCCGCCGTCGCGCCGCCTGCTGCGCTCCGCCGAGCGCCGCTCCAGCGCCTTGCGCAACGGCTCCCGCAGCGGCGGATACAGATATTCGTTGATTCCCGCGCGCAGCGAAGATAGAATAGCGTCCGGATCCGCCGACGTGTTGAGGGCGATGATCATCGGGTCGCCGGTCACCGCCCGGATCGACGACACCAGTGCTTCCAGCGGCTCCTTCCATCCGCTGATATCCACCAGGACCACATCGGGCCGCATCCGCTCCAGCCGGTCCAGAAAGTTGCTGACGTCGCCCACATCCTGGTGTTCGACGATTACGCGGAACGGCAACTGGCCCAGGCAATTCTGCGTCTGTTCCCACAGATCCCGATTCTCGATCGCCAGACCGATGGTCAGAGGGTACATGTTCGCTTCCCCGGGGGTCTCTCCGCTACTGCTTTCCCGGGGCCGGCGCGGCTGGCGCCGCCGGCGCTGGGGTGTTGGTCAATGACTGATCGGTAGTTGCCGGTTGCACTGGCGATCCCAGCAACGGCGTAGCCGTAGTCTTGGCCGATGCGGTGGCTTCTCTCTTGAGTTGTTCGAGCATCTGCTCGTACGGCATCGGCTCCGCGTTCAGCTCGCTGGGAGGCCCTGTCTTGTCCATCCCCGGCTGCTGCAGCGTGGGCGAGATCTGTTTCATGAACGGTTCCTGCCAACTCAGCTCGGGCAGTGGCTGCCCCGCCTTGATTGGCCGAACCAGCTCCGGTGTCACCAGCACCAGCAACTCGGAGTTTTCACGCTTTAGTACTTCGCTCTGGAACAGTTTGCCGAGCAGTGGAATGCTCGATAGCCCGGGGATCTTCGACAAGTTCTTGCTCATCGTTCTGTCCATCAGGCCGGCAATTACGAAGCTCTGACCGCTCTCCAATTCCACGGTGGACTCGGTCCTTTGCATTTTCAGGCCCGGAATTGTGAAACCATCGATTTGCACGCTGGTCGTCGGGTCGATCACACTGTACTCCGGAGCGACCCGCATGCGGATCGTGTTGCGGGCCGTGATCACCGGCAGGAACCTCAGCTTGACACCGTATTCCTCATACATGATGGTCACCGCGCCCGCAGCCGCCCCCGACTGGATCACGGGGATGGGGAACGAGCCGCCGGAGACGAAATTCGCCTCTTGGCCGTCAGTAGTCAGCAGGTTCGGCTCCGCGAGTATCTCCGCGAGGTTCTTGTCCTGGTATGCCTGAATCGCCGCCCCCAGATTGATGTCCTTGCGGAAAAGCAGGACCTGCGCCACGCCGGAGAGACTGGTAGCACTCACCAAGGTGCTGGCGCTGCCGGTGGCGGAGCTGGAAGTGACGCCAGGCGAGAGTCCAGCCCCCGATGAACTGATGTTCGTCTGCTGGTTGAATGCGTTGGTAAGGAGCGAAAAGCCCAAGTCCCGCTCGGCGCTGATGTCAATCGTGGCGAACTTCACCTTCAACAGAATTTCTGGAGTGCTCGGCGAGACGGCCACCCGCAATAAGTTTACCGTCTTGCCCAGCGTGGAGGCTATCTCGAGCACGCGGTTGGCGCTCAGCATGTCCTTCACTGAGCCGCGCACGAAGACCGTGTCGTTATCCAGACTGATGTTGACGTCGTCGTTGGGAAAGTCGCGCAGAATCTGTTGCCGCACCGCATCCAGTTTGACGGGGTTCATGCGCACCGTCAGGTCGTATACCAAGCGCCGGCCGCCATGCTGCCAAACGATGATGGAGGTCTCGCCGGCGGCCTTGCCGTTGATCAGCACCTCTTGCGGATTAATGGGTACGGCTTCCACGAGTTCGCCGTTGGCAACCGAGATCTTATCGATCCGGAGCGGACTGTCGATGATCAGGCTCTTACCCACCGTCGCCTGCAGCTTGCCGTCGATGGCGGATCGCGGTGTGCCGCCGCCAGGGGCCGGCACCTGGGACGTCTGGGCCGAATCGGCCCCCGAGAGTAGAACTGCGGGCGCCATGCAGGCGGCCAGCAGGCAGATGGAGATTCCACGGGCGCGTGTCACTTGCTTACCTCCGGGGCGGCTTCAAACGTAACTGGTTTCTTGCTTGTGCCGGAAATAACCTCCATCACAAAAGGCGGCTCTTTCGGCGCAGCCTTCGGAGCCGGGGGTGCTTCTGGCGCTTGGCGTACCGGGCGATCCTGCGGCGTGTTGGGCGCGATACCCGACCCGCCGTTGAACAGGCGCGCCACCGCCGTGCCTGGAGTCTTAGCCACCGCCTTGTCCAGCGGGTTGCGCAAGGAGAGCTGTACAGTAGTCGACGAGGATGCCAAGCTTAACTGCTCCGCCTGCTCAGGCGTCGCCAGCACGGTGATCACCTGCACCACCACCGGCTTTCCCTCCGGATCTTTCTTGAAATCCTGCCCGGCCGACAGCACCTCGACGTTCTGCATCAACGTCCTCATCACTGTCCCCTGGCGGTTATCTCCACCCGGGGCACTGCCGGAGATCAGCACGTCCACGTGCATACCGGGCACCACGAACCCCGCCACTCCAGCCACTTCGTTAACCCGCAGCGGCACCGCTCGCAAGCCCGGCGGGATCAGCACCGAGAAGCCGCCTCCCGCGCCTTTCGGCGCCAAGCGCTTCTCAATCACCGGTTCCTTGGCCATGATGCCGATCATGACGCCGCGCCCCAGCAGTTCCTGAGTGCGATTGGTCGATCCATCGGGAACGGGGCCGGACCAGTCTTCCAGCTTCACGTCCTCATCCTTGATCACCGCGCCGACATCGAGGTCCTTGGCCGCAACCGCAATCTTGGTGCTGGCCGGCGTCGCCACCTGCTGCGGCGCCTGGTTCGACACCACTTTGTACAGCAGAGCACTGAAGACCAAGGCCACCGCGGCGGCGAAGATTAAAGCCCAGACGATTCTCTTATTCATTTTTCCTTCCCGCCGCCGGCCACTCTTCGGCTCGGCTTACGGGACCTCAATGCCGCCTCCAAATGCCGACGGCCCGATCGCTAACTCATGCAAGAGAGACGGCCGCGGCATTATTGGGTTTGGCTCTTTCAACCATGCTGCGGCCATCTCGCCAGTGTATCATCATCCCAACCAGCAATCCCTTCCGGACTGACGAGCGCCACCACCCGCATCGGGCGGCCGGCGTTCTCAGACGGAAGGTCTAGCTAGCCGCGGATGCAGCCTGTGACAGGCTGTTGTTGGTGATACCCCAAATATTCT